>Ga0157369_10000825_pt1 | contig 39578 bp, 43 predicted proteins | sample C25metaG_FD_113461 | JGI IMG/M metagenome (GOLD analysis project Ga0157369, IMG submission 113461) | Corn rhizosphere microbial communities from Kellogg Biological Station, Michigan, USA - C2-5 metaG | ecosystem: Host-associated > Plants > Roots > Rhizosphere > Soil | place: USA: Michigan... | reverse complement strand
GGGTTATTGTGTGGTTCGGGGTTAAACAAATAACCTCTATGCACTTGCGCGCGTAGTTCGCCAAAGGTGGCGTAATTTAAAAACAAGAATAGCCCTTCGGACGGGTCGCGGTCGTGCGCGTATTCAAACGCGCGGTATAAGTTAATAACTTCGTGCAATCTGTTTAAATCCATAGCTTAAGTATTTGCGTTATATATTTTACTTGGGTGTTCGTATTCTTTACTTGTGCCGCCGTCGGTGCCGCTTTCCCAGTTAGTAGCGCGGCCCAAGTTTGGGTCTTCGCACGCAATGAAGTAAAGCACTTGGCAACCCATTACGATAGTGTTACCAATTTCCACAAACCAATTAGCGTGCGACCTATTTGGAATAAACCCAAGCGTCGCGCCCGCTTCGTGTATGGCTTTCAGTTCGCCCCAAATGGCGCGGTATTCTTTGCCGTCTGGCGCAATGAAATACGCGCCCGTAGTAACTAATACATTTTTGTTTAAGTGTTGTTTCATTTAGTCATTGTCTTTATAAGGTAAGCGAATATCTTTGACGGGTGGGTGGATTACGATAGGCGCGGGCGCATCCAAGACCACTTTATCTTTGCCGACCCAGTGGAACGACCCCGCGTTATTTTCGCCCGCCTTGGGTTCTAAATATTTGACGTAGTAACAATTTTTACTTTCGTCGTGGACTTCCACGCGCATAGCCGCGGGAAGGAATACACGCGCGCCCCTATCGTAGCCGCGGTATCTGTAATTATACGTTGCTTTTCTCATATCGTTTAGATTACGTCCCGCGCGTCGCGGTCTTCTTGCGTTTCATTGTTTCGGTTAAAGCGAAGGTCGCTAAACGCCGTAGTTAGATACGCGTCGCCTATCGGGTCGTTAGGGTCGTACTTGCGGCTTAATACGGTTTGCCCGTGTAAGCTACTAACGTCTTCCAATATAAAGGCCACGACCACGCGGTCGCCTATTATATCGGCTTCGTAGGGCGCGCCGTCTATAAAGAATATGGTGCCCTTTTTTAAGTCTTCAAATATCATTTTCTTGCATTCTTGCCGCGGCAATGGCGGCCATTAAACGTTCTGTTAATTGTATTTCGTTTTGTAAGCGATATTCGCTTGCGGGGTCTGTTTCGTGGCCAAGCTTAAGCGCGTCGCGTTGTGCGGCGACTTGCTGGCGTCTGGCGCGTTCGTACACTAATACTTCGTACTTCTTGCCAAGCGAGTTAAAAAGCCCGTCGAAGAACTTATCCATAACGAAGGAATAAATACGCTACGCCAAACGTAAAGTATAGCGAAACGAATAAAACCGCTTGCCAAGTTAGGCAAACGGTTAAGCTTAGTTTTGTTTTCTTTTGTTGCATAATACAATGATAAAGAAGCCTACAATAATGATTAATTGGAGGGCGGCGCCAATTAGGCCCACCCAGTCGTCCGCGGTGTTTAATTGCATGGTCGTATAGTTAGTAAATGAAGTTTAGAATAATTAAGCGTATAAAGGTCGCGCATACGCAAGGCGGTGTCGTAACTTAGCGGGTTAGTGTTAAGCGGGTCGTAACCCTTAAACACGTTGTAGCCCTTGCGCGAACGCGGTATCCAATAGCCTTGTAGCACTTCCGCGCGGGTGTCGAACGTATCGTGTATTACGCCGTTAATAATCGTAGTAACGTGGTTACGGGTATGCGCAATATAGATACCAGTTTCGGGAAGGTTCGCCACCGTAAAGCCAGTAACGCGCGCGGCTACGTAGATTAATCCCGCGGTCTTGGCTATGTTATCGAATTCCGCACTAAAGACGTTAACGCCTTCGGGCGTCATAATCGGGCGCAAATATTCGCGGGCCGTAGCGTATCCGCAACCTGTAGCGATTGAGATAGCGCGGGTAACACAATCGGCCACCCCGCCGTTAAAGTTTGAAGCGGCACGGCCGCCGTCGTTAAATTCGTATTTCATAATTGAATGATTGATTGAACCATACAAAAGTACATAAAAAAATCCGAACTACAAAATAATTCGGATTAAATTTTAAATCTTTTTTTCTTCTGGCAAAATGGCGTCCAAGTCGGTGCCAAGCTTGGCGGCCATTTCGCCTTTAAGGTGTTTACGCATAATGCGAAAGAAGGCCGCTTCGGGCCATAGTATTAGAATGCTGGCCGACATACTCCAAAATTCGCAAGCCACGGCCCAAGCCGCCGCAACCTTGACCCCGAAGAAGCCTTGGTCGTGCGCCAGTTTTTCCAGCATAAAGACCATTACAAGGCTGGCCCCGTAGGATATGATTTTAAAAGTCGTGACCCTTCCAAGCTTCGAAAGGGCGAACCGACCGTTACGGACGGATACCATAATCCCGAATAACGCGTCCAGCAAGATAGCAACGAACACGATAGTAAACGCGTATTTTTCAGACGCGAAGAAAGTAAGCACCGAACAAACGGCGGTTAGTAACCACCCTAATTTTGTCGACGCAAGCTTGGCCATGTAGGCCGCTTGGGTTTTGAATAGAAACATAGTTTTAATAGCGTGTAAAGTTGTCATTATCGGCGGCGTTTCGGTATAAAGATACCGCTTTCGAATACGTCCGCGGGTTTGTTGGCACCACAACCGCAACCGTCTGGCGCGTCGTAGCTTGGGTAATCCTTGGCGCAACCCGCCATATATTCTTGCAAGAACTTGGCCCACTGTTCGGCGTCGTCCTTAAGCCAGCGGCGCAATTGGCTAACGTCGTTAACGTCTACGCCCTTACTGTTTTCGCTTTCGCGGATTGTAAGCCCTTTATTTTGGATACTGGCCCAGTGAAACGGCAAGCCCTGATAAACGGCATAGCTGGCAAGGGCTGGCGCTATCTCGATAATTAAAGCTTGGTTAGCTGGTGTTATCGGGTTAGGGGTTGGCGAGGGCGTAACGCTTGCGGCCTTAATTTGTTCTTGAAGTTCTTTATATAGCTTAAAGCCGATTAGCCTACGGATATACATTTTTTGCGCAAGCACCGTATAAGGTACGAATTTAGTAATAATCGTGTCTTCTTTAATCGGGCCGTATTCTTTAAACAGTTCTTCGCTAATTAGTGCTATTTCCATTGTTGTTTCATTTTAGACATTAACGATTTAATTGCGCGTTCGAACGCGTTAGGGCGTTTTAAGGTTTGCGGTTCGTCGGTAACGTTGTCGTCGCCGCCTTCTTCCGTCGCGCGGATAGCTGGTAATACGTCCAAGTCGTCGATAAGCAGTTCGTTAGAACCGTTTAGGGTTGTAAACTGGTTTAAGAACTTAAGAACGTTTCGGCGCGCCTTTTCGATAACCGTATAATTGTAAAGCACGTAAGCGTCGACAATTTCGGCCGCGTTACCCGATAGGTTACCCGAACCAGATACGCCCGCAAGCGTCGGGCTACTTAGGTTATGCGCGCTAATAATCTTTTGGAAGACAATACCTTCGACGTTATTATAAATATCGGCGTTAGCGCTGGCGTTAAACGGCGTAATCTTTGGTACGGCGCCCGCGTTACCGCCTTCGCCCCAAATGATAACGATAGACGAAGCGCCCTTGGCACCGCTAAAGGCGTCTTCCATTTGCTTTTGAAAAGCGGCTTTCTTTTCTTCGCTCGGATTGCTTGGCATTTCTACCACAACCGAAGGCGTAAAGCCGTTTTCGATACTATTGTTATAGAACTGGCCCAAGGTTCCGTCCGCCTTAACGTATTCCATAGCGGCGAAGTAATCGGGTACGCAATAGCGCGCAAGGCCCGACGAATAATTCCACTTATACGCCATATACGCCACGCCCTTTTTGGCCTTCTTCATACCTTCCCAAACTGGTAACTCAATCGGTTTCATTTTGCCCGACGTTTTCGTCCAGTCGTTCGATATTTTAAAGGTCTTGGGCCGCCCGTCTGGGTAAATTTCGCCTATCCTTACGGTGCTAAAGTCTTGGTGGAATACCGAAACGGTTGTACTGCCCTTATTAACGATTACTTGCGCGTATAATCCGCCAAACTCCTTGTAATCGTGGGCCAGAACTTCGAATATTTCGTCCCAGTCTTCGCCGCTATTCGGCTGGCCTACGTAACACTTGTTCTTCTTGGCGGTGGCGACAATACCTTTACCGCACATATACGTTACGGTGGAATTGATAATGGCCGTATTAACTGGGCTTTTGCTGTTTAGGTTAATAATCTCTTGCGGGAATAGGTTTTTAGGGCCGAAAGCGACCCACCCCGCGCGGTTTAATGATATTTTAGGATATGCGGGACTATCAGCCGCCGCCGCCATACGGATAACGACTTGCTGGGTTATTTCGTCCACTGGCGTATTAACTGTTTCTTCCATTGTTTTACGTTTACGTTCTGGTTTAAAGATAAAAAAGGGGTTTATTATCTTTAAACTATGACAAAAATAGAATACGACGGCACCGAAATATTAGTCCCTACAAGCTGGGACGACGTAACCGTGGCGACTTTCGAAAAGTTCCACAAAGATAAAGCGGTTACGCACCGCGACCGTGTCGCGCGCATAGCCTTGGTTTGCAACGTGGACGCGGAAGTGCTATTCCAATGGCCTACCGAAGTGTTTAGCGTTATCGTAAGTAAGGCCGATTTTATATTCAAGGAAACCAAAACCGAACCGTCGCCGATTATTGAAATCGACGGGCTAAAATACATAGTCGCGGCCGAAGAAAGCTTAAGTCTGGGCGAATACGTGGACGCGGACGACGTACAAAAGAATAGCGAAGCGATTTTAAGCAACCTTCTGGCGATTATCTGCCGACCAGCGGGCGAAGCATACAACCCGAAGTTAAACGACGAACGCGCGGCCCTATTCGCGGCCCAGCCAGTAAGTAAAGTTCTTGGGGTGCTTGCTTTTTTTTTGCACTGCAAACAAATATTAGACAAACATACCGCGGCGTATTCGAGCCTACGGGCAATGTACGACCTATTGCCCCAGAATACCGCGACTTTGCTAAAGCGTACGGGTGGTATAAAATTATCGCGGATTTGGCCGACAATTCGTTACTACGTTTCGATGCGATTACTGAAAAACCAGTTACGGAAGTGCTTACATTCCTACAATACCGCAACGATAAAGCAAACGCCGAAGAAGCGCAACGTAAATTGGATAAATTCTTAGCTAAAAATAAACAGAACGGAAATAATTAACTTTTGGTACGAAGTGGCGCGCCAACTTCTTGCGATTAAAGGATTTAGATATGGCAAAGCGGGCGACAAAGGGGCGGGAAATGATATTTACCCGCTTTTGCATTTGGACGACCCTATCTTGGCGCAACTTAACGATAATATAGCGACCTATACGTGCAATGTCGACATACTGGGAATACCAGACGACGAAGCGACCGTGGCCCAGATACAAGGCGAAGCGTTTATGGTCGCGCTTTCGATAGTAGAAAAGACAAAAGGCGCGCCGATAGGGCTACGCGTTAAGGGCTTCCAGTCGATTAGCGTTTCCCAGTACACCGACGACGACGCGGCGGGCCACCGTTTTACTTTTAACGTGGTGGGCGCCAACCCCGTTAACCGTTGCGAAGACTACTTCGACCCGACCAAACAATTAGCAACGCGCGACGCCTTGCCAGACTTCGCGACCGACCACCCCGAAGGGTGCGCCGTGTTTTCTGAAAAGAACGGGCTACCTAATTTTAAATTAGATATATGAGTGCGGCGGGGGTTCAATTAGCGATAGACAAAATAGCCGACGACCTTTTCGCGCTGGCGTCCGCGATACTGGAAGACGACACAATCGGCGTAAACGAAAAGGTAGGGCGCAACACTTTAAAGAATTCGATGTTACGTAACGATTTGTACGTCCAAGAAGCCGCAAGCGATAACGTAGTGTTGCAAGCGTTCTTTAATCATTACGTTGTGTATCTGGAATGGGATAGGCCCGAACGCTACGGTAAACAACCGCCGATAGATGCGTTAAAGGACTGGGCCGAAAAGAACGGGATACCGACGGACGCTTCTACGCTTTGGGCCATATCGTACGCGATTTGGCGCGACGGCCACAAAGGGCGCCCGATATTCGCAACAATAGATAATAACTTGGATAGCCTTTTCGATAAGGATTGGAGCGACCAGTTATTTAATAGCATAGTAGACAACTTGGATAAATTTTTTAACGACTAATAAAATGGGCTACACTTCCAAAGATATAGCGGTAATAACCGAACCGAAAATTATAAGCTTAAGCGCGGCGCCTAACTTCGTAACCTTCGCCAGTAAACCCGCGATAAAAACTTATTTCGAAGCAAACGTTACGGTTAATATACCAAGTAACGCGGCGGCGATACACACTAAAACAGTAATTCGCATAACCGACCCGTCGGGCGCGGTTTACGCATTCCACGGTACTACAAACCCCGACGAAGTGGGCGGCGCGGTATTTTACGTTTCGGCCGATAAATCCGACACCGCGGAAAACTTGCGCGACGCAATGTTACGCAACCGCTGGATTAACGCCAATTTCGAAATACGTATCCCGTCGAACTGGGTAGGCGGCACCGTGTCGAACGGGTTAACGCTAAATATTAAAAGCAAAGGCGCGGGCGCCGAATTTACGGTTACCATTACCGCGCCTAATAACGCCGCGAACGTAGCTTATACGATTGCGTACGTTAATGCGATTAGCTTAAACAATGATAGTATAAGCGGCGAAGCAACTACCGCGGAAATAGAATTGGACGTGTACGAAGGCGGAAATACTTTTTTAGGGGGCGACGACCGCCCGATTAGCGCGGCCCGCCTTGGTACGCTCGCCACTACCCTACAAAAGACTTACGCGGGCGCCCCGTTGTGGTTTGAAATTAACGCGGCATTCAATCAGTACGGCGCGTATAATCTGCCACCAGAAGCCGCGGGGTGGTTTAATACTGGGACGGTTAGGTCGTTTCGTTTTATCGCAAAAGTCCGCGCGGTTAACTCCTTCGCCTTCTATATGTCAAACGCGCTTTACGTCCTTAACGGATACGGCCCCGCTTCGGAAGACTTGGACTTATACCCGTACGTTTATGACGACGACGCGCCGACCATAAAATTATTAACCAACAAACCGCGAACCCCGTATATGCGCGGCCAAAAAGAATATTTAAATTTTATATTTCAAGACGCATTCCGCGGCCAAGCTATCGACGTGTTTAGCGTGCGCGTGGCCTACCGTGTTTATAGTACCGCTGATAATTACTTGGGGACTATCTACGACCACGAAATTACGCGCAACTTATTGAACATAGTTAATACTTGCGTTCTGGATATTGACGCGGTACTGGACGCATACCCGAAGGCGGGAATTGTTCGGGTAGCCTTGGCCCGCGACGCCGCCTTAATATCGGAAGACCTCGAATATTTGATACGCCCAGACTGTTTACACGACCTTTGCCAATTTACTTTCCTTAACCGTTTCGGCGGCTGGGATACGTTTAACTTCGATAGCACGGTGCGCAATGAAATAAAACCCGCGATAGATACTTACAACAAAACCGTTACGCCAGAATATAAAAAGGGCGGAAGTATTGAAACGGTTTATACCACCTCACTATCCGACGCGTACACCGTAGAAGGCGCGCCCGTTACCGACGCGGTGGCCGAATGGCTTAAGGAACTGGCGGCGGCGCGCGTGGTGCTGGACGGGTCGGGTAATTATATAATAAAAGACGACTTTACGCTGGCGGTGTCAAAGAATAGCCAGAATATGCAAGTACCAACTATTAAATACAGACTTAGCGAAACATACACAAATGATTAATATAGAACTAATTATTAACGGTAAGTTGGCCGACCTTGGGCGCGACTTCGGGGTTAGGCTAAACCGTCAATTATTGAACCCTTCGGAACTTAATACCAAAGACGCGCAAATGAGTTTTACAATTTCTTTGCCCGATAGCGAACCGAATAACATAATATTTGCGCATTCTAATATAGAAGAAACCCGCGACAAATTTAACCGCGTTTACACCGCCCAGTTAATCGTTAACAGTTCGCGGATATTTAACGGCTTCTTCCGTATGTCGGATATTACGCGCGGGTATAAAGGTAACTTATACGTCCCAGTACCAAAGACCATAAAAGATATATTCGGCGAACTTAAGTAAAACCAGAACCCCGAATTACGTATCCCGTTTATTGATTTTGCGACTTATATAAACCTATACAATAACGCGGCGGCCGTGACCCCGCAAGCGGCTATCTTTCCGTTTACTTTGTACGGGGTGCTTGCCAAGGTGCCTTTAACGCGAAATGCTAACAACTATAGCGCGCGCAATATCTGGGACGCTTCGGTGCGCCTTAGTATCCAAGATTTGGCGCCGTCTATTAATGTCTTGCAAATGCTTAAGCACATTTTTAATTCGCAAGGTTACGGGCTACAGGGTACGGCGTTCGACGACGAAAGGCTAACCCGTTTATATATGTCTTATAAAAACGCGGATACATACGTCCAGCCTTGGAACTACGGCCAGCACGCTAAAATTAAATTGAACGGGTCGTGGGCCAGTACGTACAACCAACGCGCGGGTGGTGGCGATAGTACGCCCCGACAATTGGAACGCGGTATTAACCAAGGCCAAGACGTGGGCGGCGTAGTGTATGGCGTGGACTTATTCGACGCGACAAATACTAAATTAAACATAACCGAAGATAGCGGCGGTAACGTATCGTATAAAGAAGTAAACGACGCCACGGGGCGCGCTTGGGTTAACTGCCAAGTGCGCATCCCTACAAGCGGATTCTATAAGGTGGAACTAAATAGCCGCCTACTGGTTTACGACGTTTACGCGTGGCGAACAACAGACCCCGCTACGGGCGTGCAACATATTAGCGGCCATACTCAAAACGCGGAAAACGATATGGCTAATAATATTTACGAATTCCGTTTGGTGCGCGACCGTAAAAGCGCGGATTTTGGCTTAAGTAACCCGCGTATCGACGGAACATTTTACCGCAACAACCAGCCGCAAAATTTAACCTTTGACGCGGAAAATATACCAAAACACTTTCCGCCAAACGCTTACGGCGGTATGCTTAATATGATAGATTTAGCGCAAGACCGTAACCACGTTTTAGGATTTGGGTACGGGCGTAACCGCGACCGTGTGGGCGACTTTGAAAATCCGCGCGACCTTGCGGGGGCTATCTGCCAGTTGCAAGCGGCAAAGCCCGCTATTAGTTGGGACACGACCGAAAGCGCCGACAATATTACAAAGCTGGCTATTAAGTCGACGGGCTGGTGGAAGTGGGGCCGTATCGGTAACTTTGATAACGAAGGCGATAACCCTAACGTTAATATAGATTATAGCGGCGGTACTAAAGTGGTCGGTAAAGTGTTTGACGCAAACGGCAACCCCCAAGACCCAAGCGGCAGAAATCTGGGTTATCGTTACCAAGGGTATTACCTTAGTAGCGTTACGGGATTTTTAACGCCCGCGCCAGACTGGGAAACGTCCGACTTTTTAGATTTAGCGCAATACACGGGGCTAAACTTTACCGCCGATATTGACGGCGAAACGGGCGTGGCGGTCGTGGCTTTTTATGATATTAATTTGCAGTTTATCGGCGTAGGTGTCGACGGGTCGGTTAGTGAAGACTATACCAACGAACCGGTAGTGGCGCCACCCGACGCGGCCTTTGTTCGGTTATCTGGGCCAGACGGTGGCTTAGCTATCGGTGCGGGCGCGGCTACCGACGTTAATATAATATTGGAACGCTTCGCAATGTCGCGGTTTTTTACTTACGTAATCGAAGCGCCAGTCGGTAGCAATTACCAAGGATATGCGTACGTACACAATGGCGCGCAAACTGAATACTTGCAACGCTTTGAATTTGTGGACGGCCGCGTGGAAATACCCACGGGTTACGCGCCTATTCAGTCGGTCGACCCTAAGTTATCAATATATTTAAAAACGGCCGATTTTGACGTCGACGGCACCTTGACAATATCGCGCCGTATCGAAGCGGATAGCGAAGACGTAATCGACTGGGAATTAACAAACAAATATAACATTAACTTACAAAACGCCCCCGTTAACAGTATTGGCCGCGGCTGGTCTGGCGACGGGCTTAAAAGCGGGCAAGGTAGTATTAACGCGGTCGTTTGGTTTGACGCTGGCGAATTAATTAGCGTTGCGAGTGTTTCGGCCGAAGGGCGCTATAGACAAAACGGTATGCACTCCACGTTTGGTATGGTGGAACACTACGTCGATTTTGATTTAAGTATCCAGCCATTCCGCACCGATTTGGATTGGTTAAAAGTTAGTTTAAACGGCGACGGTACGGGCGCAATGAATTGGAACGACGCGCCGAACTTTGACACCGATAGTATTAACTTAGTGGGCTTCTTAAGCGCGGACGTTAAGACGGACGACTTTATCGACAACTTTTGTAAAGCCTTTAATTTACGCCTTTCCCAACTTGACGCGCAAACCTTTACGCTCGACGTTAAGCAAAGCAAAACCGCCGTGTCTTCGCTTAGTATTGACTTGGATAAAATCGCCAGCGTACGCGACCGAAGCAATAGCGATTTAGGTTTACCAAGTCTTTATAAATTAGGCTTTACCGTAGACCAAGAAGAACGCGGCTTCGTGGTATCGGGCGACGACGGCGGGGGCCAATTTGAAACGGGCGCGACCGAAGAAAAGATTATCGAACAAAAAAGTAACTTTTCTTATAACTGGTTCGAAGCCATTACCAAAAAAGAAACCGCGGGCGACGTTGTTATCCAGATACCCGTCATTTCTAAAGCGGACGTCTGGGCGCCAACAATGCCGTATCCCGAAGCTATGCGCAAGCGCTACACTGATTTAGCGTATCGGTTTTGGTATTACGACGGATTGCTGAATAGTACGGGCGCGACCTTTGCTTTTAACGGCGCCCCGCTGGATATTGCGCGCGTATCGAATGAGATACCCGACGTTAGTATTTTAAACTACAAGAACCAGCTATACACGATTTTAGCTAACTTCTTTACGGTTTTAATTAACGGGTCTTCGCACTATACCGAAATTGAAACATACTTAACGCCCACCCAGTACGAACAATTAGACGGGTCTATTATGGCGAAGTTTAACGGCGATTTATATTTCGTCGCGGAACTTACGGGATACGACCCAACGGGCAAAAACAAAACTAAAATTAAATTAATCCGCAAAATCTAAATACGATATGGCAACCAGTACAGGCAAAAAGGAATACACCTTAAAGATTAACGGCGTAACCCAGAACATTAAGGACGTTACCAAGTTAGAACAAACGTTAAACGCGTTAGACGTTTCGCTAAACAAAACGCGCGAAGCCACCGTTAAAACTACGACCGAAAGCACTAAGAAGACCAAGGCCATAACGGAAGAAGAAAAGGCGGCCCAGCGCTTGGCTAATACCCAAAAGCGTATCGAACAAGCTAATAGCGAACAAAACCGCGCGCAAATCCAAGCCAACTTGGAATTACGCGAACGTACGCGCGAAATTACCCGCCAAATCGCCATTAACGGTTTGGCCGAAGGTTCTATCCGCGAAATGGGTATGCAATTAACAGACCTTCGGAACGCGTACGAAAGTCTAACCGCCGCCGAACGTATCGACGAAGAACAAGGCGGCAAGATGCTGGCGCAAATCCAAGCACTGGACGCGGAATATAAAGCCCTTCGCGAAAGTACGGGTAACTTCCGCGATAGTGTCGGTAACTATGAAAAGGGCTTTAAGGGGCTAAACGAACTAAAAGATAAATTTGAGTTGGCCGCGCGCGGTGCCGTTAATATGGGTAACGATATTGCGGGAAGCAACGACGTGTTAGACGCTTTCGGCGCAACTACCGACACCGTGGCGAAGTCTTCGGAACAATTGGCGGGCGTGTTTGCTTTGGCCCAAGTAGCCGAAGAAGCCTATATCGCCGTTACTAAAGAAGGTATTATCGCCGAAAAGGCGGCCGCCATTATGGACGGTATACGCACGTTACAACTAAGGGCCAGAACGGCGGCCGAAGCGTTAGCCACTAAAGGAACTATCGCGGCAACCGTGGCGCAATGGCTATTAAATGCGGCGGCGTATGCAAATCCTTACGTATTGCTTGCCCTTGCCTTGGTGGCCGTAGTTGGTGCGCTTTACGCCTTCGCCAGTAGTACCGACGAAGCCGCCGAAAAGCAAACCGAATTAAACGCCATACAATCGGTGTACCTCGACCAACTGGACGCCGAAGCGCAAAAGCTAAAGGATATATCCGAAAAACGCGTTAAGGACGCCGAAACGGATTTGGCCGTGGCAAATGCGAGGGGGGCCAAGCTTAAGGAAATCCGCGAACTGGAAGACGCTTTGGCCCGCGAACGTTCGGCCGCTAATATGCGACAACGCGGATTTTACGGGCAAGAACTGGACGACCTCGAAAAGAACCGCGCCAAGGTCGAAGAATTCCGCGCCGTGCTTGCTAAACTGAATATCGAAAAGGCGAAGGGCGAAGACAAAATAAAATTAGATATTGACTTGGACGGCAAAATCGACAAAGTAAAAGTCGACGACGCAATTACGGCCGTCCAAGGTTCTATCGACAACTTGGGCCGTAGCGTCCAGATAGCCGTCGACATTAACACCGAACGCGCGGAACTTGACGCCCAAGCGAAAGTCTTAGCGGCCCAGCGTTTTAAACAAGATAAAGACTTGGCAAAAGAACGCGCCAGTAAAGCAAGGGAAGCAAGGGCGGCGGAATTATCGGCGGTAAGGGCGGGCGAAGACGCACGTATCCAGTTAATTGCCAATAGTTACGAACGCGAACGCAAAACAATACAAGTAAGTACGGCCCGCGCTATCGAAGACTTAAAGATTAGGTTAGCCACTGAAAAGACGTTAACCGCGGCGGCACGTAAAGCCATTAACGAAAACATTAAGTTACTGGGCCAAATCCAGATTAAGGATTTAAAAGCCTTGGCCGACGAACGTAACGCCAGCCAATTAGAAACCGTCCGCGCGTACCAAGATAGCGAAACCGCGTTAATACAAGACCAAGGGCAAAAACGCCGTACGGAAATTAATACCCAGTACGAACGCGAAGTTAGCGACTTGCAAAAGCGTTTGGACACCGAACTAAACTTAACCCAAAAGCAACAAGAAGCGATTATCGTTTTAATGCTTAACAAACGGAAGCAACAAGACAACGAACTGGCCGCACTTAACGCCGCCGCGTTAGAAGCCCAAGCGAACGCCGAATTAACGGCGCTGGATAGCTTACTGGCCGCCAGTCAACAAAAGATAGGCGAAGTAACCGTTAGGGCAAAGGACGGCTTTAAATTGATTGACGTAGACGCCACCCGTGCCAACTTGGCCGCGACTAACAAAGCGCTGGACGAATACGTGGCCCGTATCCGTAATTATGTTAAGGATTTGGAAGTGGCCCACAAAGCCGTATTAAGCACGTTAAAAGAAGGCACGCCCGAATATAAAGCCGAAGTACAGAAATACACCGACGCGCAACTGGCGGCCACCGCAAAGATAAAAGAAGCCCAAAAACAACAAGTAGAAAACACCAAGGCGTCGAACGAAACGCAAATGGATAGCTACAAAGAAATTGCGGGCAAAGTTAGCGAATACGCCCAGCTTGCCAGTGAATTAGTAGGCGGCTTAGTGGATACGGTTAATATGGGTATACAAGCGCAAATCGACGATATGACAACCCAATTAGACGCGGTTAACGAAAAGTACGAAGAAGCCCAGAAGCAACGCGAAGAAGCGGTTAAGAATGTCGAAGACATAGAAGCCCAGTTACAAAACGCAACGGGCGGAACGGCCAAGGCTTTGCAAGAACAATTGGCCGACGCAATGGCCGCACGTAACGAAGCGGAACGCGAAGAAAAGCGCTTGGCTAAAGAAAAAGAAAAACGCGAAGCCGAAATCGCCAAGAAGGAAAAACAAATGCGACGCAACGATTTAATCGCGAACATTGCGGGCGCCATAGCCAATACGGCCCAAGGCGTTACCAAGGCGTTGTCGTTAATATTTCCGCTTAACTTAGTGGTTGCGGGTATTGTTGGCGCTATGGGTCTGGCGCAAGTTGGGATTATGTCGAAGCAATTAACCAAGTTAGCCAAAGGCGGGCCGATTGTTGGGCCAAGCCACGCGCAAGGCGGTGTCGATATAGGTCTGGGATACGAAGCGGAAGGCGGCGAATTTATGGTTAATAAACAATCGTACGCGGCTAACGCCGACTTGGTGCGCTTTATTAATGAAAGCCCCGACGGTTTAACCGCTTCGGATTTACTGGGCTTGGTGCCGACTGATAATTCGCCCGCGGAAGTGGGTAACGTGGCCCGCGATAGTAACGCGGATATTGTGGACGCTATCGACCGAATAGAACTTCGCCCAGTGGTAGCGGTTACCGATATAAACGACGCGCAAAATCAATTGGCCGAAGTCCAAGACTTGGCGGGTTTTTAAGTTAAGAAATTTAAAATTTATCTATACACTATGAGAAAGCCGAAATTACCAGTTTACGAATGCAAGATACGCGAAACCGACAATACGGGTATTTTCGCAATGTCGTTCGTAGAAGTTCCCGCGGTCGAAGAACTTTTCGTCGCATTGCGCGCCAGCGCCCACAAAGTTACGTTAGTGCGTAACAAGGCTAAACAAATCTTATCGGGCGTAGTTTTAAAGCCAAACCAACTTATATATAGAAACGACGACCAACTGGGCGAATACTATATTAAGTACACGGCCGAAGACATTGAAAAGATAGCCCAAAAAATGATGCGGACGGGCGTAGCCTTAAGCACCACAACGCACCAGCACGAAGCGCAATTAAAAGGTAATTACCTAATTGAATGCTGGATTGTCGAAGACCCTAAACGCGATAAAGCCGTGGCCCTTGGGCTTGGCGAATTACCGAAGGGTACTTTAATGGCTTCTTATAAAGTAGAAAGCGCAAAATACTGGCGCGAACAAGTATTAACAGGCAATGTAAAGGGGTTTTCCCTTGAAGGATTATTTAACTATAAATCAGTAACAATGGCAAAAAAAGTAGTAACTAAAAAAGTAGCCCCTAAGCTTTCGGCTTTCGGGTTAGCGCTTCAAAAAATGGGTATCCCTGTTTTAATGGAAGACAGCGCGGCCGCGGCCGACGCGGTGGCGGCAGTAGCCGAAGACGACGAAACCGATAGCGGTACGCCTTTCTTGGTGTTTACCCTTGCGGACGGTTCGGAAGTGTTCGTGGACGAAGACGGCTTCGCAACTTTAGACGGCGAACAAATGGCGGCGGGCGACCATGCCTTGGATGACGGTAATATCTTAGTTATCGACGACGCGGGCTTAATGGTAATTACTACCGACGAAGCGGAAGGCGAAGAACCAGAAGCGGCACCAGCGGCATTAAAAGCGGCGGCGGTTGAACGTGGTAAAGCGTTCTTGGCTAAACAAAAGGCGGCGGCAAAACCAAACCCAAACAAAGCCAAAATCGAAGCGCTTAAAAAGCAAATCCAAAAACTGGAAGCGGAACCAAGCACGGTAAAGGTTACGCAATCCGTAACGGGCGCGGAAGACAAAGACCCTGCAAAAATGACGCACACCGAAAAAATGGCGGCCGCTATTAAAGCACGTCGCGAACGTCAAGGCAATTAATTACTAACCTTAAAATTATTTCAGAATGGCAAATATGTATAACATCAACGGCTTAAGCTACACAACAAAGGAAAACCCAGAATGGTTTACCCGCGCTATGTTTGGCGGCCGTTTGGTTGCGGGCGGATATATCCGCGTATTAACTGGCATTAAGGGCGACGAACTCTTAAGCCAAATTGATTTGGAAAACAAGATTTTGCAAATCGACGGTAAGGATTGCGCGTGGACGCCTAACCAGATTATTAAATTATCTGAAAAGAAAGCCAGCGTAACGACTTATAAAATCAACTTGGAAGAGTGTATCGACACGTTAGAAAACAAACGTACGCTTTACCAGTTGAGCGAAGGCGCGACCAACGACGCGTTACCACCAGATTTAGAAGCCGCAACGTTAGCGCTTATCGCGATAGGGTTATCTAACGAAATCGAAGAAATGGTTATCGGCGGTAATTCAGCAACCGACCCGAACCAATTTAACGGTATGGTTGAAACGCTTTTGGCGTCGACCGAAGCGACTAAAATCGTAGGCCCAGTATTAACCCAAGCGAACGTCCTTGCGACAATCCAAGGCGGTTACGATAGCGTTAGCGAAGACGTATTACAAAGCGAAGACGCGGGAACGCTTTACGCTTTCGTATCGTACGCAACCCGTCGTAAAATCCGTAACGCGCTTTCTACTTTGGGTAACCAAGTGGTTGCGATGAACTGGACGTTAGACGACACGGATAAGCGTAACCCGAAATTGTTTTACTTGGGTATGGAAATCGTACCTGTTAAAGGTATCGGCGTAAACGATATTATTATCTTGGACGGCCTTAACGCGTATTTGTTAACGGATTTACTTAGCGACCTAGACGGTATCGAATTAGGTAACTTCCCGAAACCAAACGACGACAAAGTTTATATTAAAGGACGCTTGCGCCTTGGCTTTGTTATCCCGTTCGAAGACGAAGCGGTTATTATTTCGCCACGCGTTACCCAAGCGCAAGCGGGAACGGCTGGTAACGACGACTTACGTCTGGTTCCAAACTCTTTAGTATTTAGCGCGGCGGGCGAAACTAAAACCGCTACCGTTATCACTAAAGACCCGGCGGCCGAAATTGAGTTAAGCGCCAACCCAGTGGGTTACACCGTAACCAAAGGCACGACCACCGCGGGCGTAACGACCTTAACAATCGTATCGACTGCAAACACGGGCAACTTTAACCCGAAAGTCGGCCAAATCGTTGTTAGTATCAAAGACACTAACCGAAGCGGCGTTATTACGTTAGACACGCATAGCGAAGACGTAGAAACAATAGTGGAATAAATTAACGGGCGCGGGCTTCGGTCGGCGCCCTATTTTTTAAAAGTCTTAACTCAAAATAAAAATGGCTTGTAAATTAACAAAATCGTTAGACAATAAACTGTGCTTATACGCTATAGCTGGCGCGCGCGCGGTTTACTTGGCTAACTTCTACGGGGCCGTAGAAGGTGCGGCGGCCGTAGCTAATGCAATCGCTTACGAGTTCGACGAAGACGGCTATATTTCTGGGATTACTTTACCGACGGGCGAAGTGTTCTATAAGTTAGAAGGTTCGGCGAATACTGTAAGTTTTACCGACGCCCTTTTGGCGGGGGGTAACGGCGGCAAGTATCGCCAGCACACCGTTAACGCCGTACTTAATCAGTACGATATTGACGTAATGAACGAAGGCGACGCGCTAAGTCTTGGCAAGTTTATCGCTATAGTTGTCGATAATTCGGGCCGCGTTGTTGTACTGGGCCGCACTGGCGGACTTTCAGCACCAGCGGGCGGATTTGACTACAATAGCGGTGCGGCGGAAGCGGACGCGACGGGCTGGACTATCATTTTACAAGGCACTTCTACCGAAATCGGCAAGCTGGTTTTAAACGAAGCGGTAATTACGCCTTTATACGTGGAAGTAGTAACCCCTTAAAGTTTCCATAACTTAAATAAACAATGCGAAGGCGGTATTAATTATAATATCGCCTTTTTTTATCTTTAGACTATGGCTTGTAGAATGCAAAAATTAAAGCCGCCTTGCGGGTATAATCTGGAAGGACTGGCGAAAATATTATTATTAGATTTTGAAGACTTCGGGGGCTTCCAGTTCGACGGCGACGACCTTTATAGCAATTGTCTTGTTACCTCGATACTTCGTAACGGGGATTTTATCGAAATCGAAGCGCCAGACGGGGCCAAGGCTTCCAGCGCATTAAATGGCAAAATATACGCGCATACTTTGGAAACTTTTGTCGGCCAGCTTTCCGCCGACCTTACCAGTAATTTACACTTGGGGACTAAACGCCGCCATTTGCCAGTATTTCAATTAAAGAATGGGCGTTACTTTACATTTGGTTACGACGCGGGCGCGGCCTTGACTTTTACAACCCAAACCGCGGAAGCAAACGGCGCGCTAATTTCAATTACCGCTGCTTCCATTTATCCTTTATTCGAAGTAATACCCGAAGCGCTAATTACTTCTTACGGCGTCGACTTTATCCCGTCGTTCGACCAAGGCGCATACTGTGAAACTGATTAATTAAAATATGGCAACCAAACAAGCGACAATCGCGTTTAAGGTAGCAAGCCCAAGCGGCGCGCCTTTAGATATAAACGGGAAGCTTATTTCCGTTACTGGCCGCAAACAAGCGATAGCGCTATTAGCGGGCCAAGTAAACCCAAACCCCGACAAATACGAAGTGGAATTCTATTTCCAGTTGCACGGCGTTGTCGATGGAAACCCAACCTTTACGTATGATGGGACTTGCCCTTCTGGCAATCTTACCGTTACGCCCGCGCATTTACTTTTAGGCCCCGATAACCAGACGGGAACTTTAACGCTATCCAGTTCTAACGACTGGCATATCGAACCCGTTAACTTCGTCGACTTCGACGTGAAAGAAGGCGGGGCGGGCGTATTTACAATTATAGCCAAAACCACCGCGACCGAGGGCCAAGGCTACGTTAATTTTGTGGACGACGAAACGGGCGAAATTGTAAAGATTTATATTTCTAACCTTAGCGTCCGCGTATGGATTTTAGCGACGGGCCAGTGGAATATGAACGGCTTTTGGTATATGAACGAAACTTGGAACTTTTTATAAAAACCTTAAATTATGGCACTTGAAAAAATAGAACAAAACGATAGCGGCCAAGAAGCCGCCGACAAAATTTATAACAACGATGCGCAAGCCGTTTTAAAAACAGAATTTACCGAAGCGCTCGCGACGGAAATAACCAAGCCAGAAGGCACGCCCGCCGAAATAATGAAAGGCAAGACGAACGGGACGGGAATAACTGGCGGCGACGTGACTAACGACACCACCTTTAGACTTACACTTCCCGACGCAACGGTTACCGAAGATAGCTTAATTACTGAAATGCGCGTCTATCTAACCGCGGGCGGGCCTATCCAGTTCGCTATCGGTACGGCCAGCGCGGTAACTGGTTTTAAAGTGCGTAAGTTAATACCTGTTTATGGCGGGGCCGCTGGTCTGAATGTTTTTGCAGTAGACGAATTTATTAAAGCGGGCGAAAGTGTGGCATGTTCGCCCGTAGCTGGGTCGACCGCAACTATTAACTACACCTTCGGCGAAGAAGGCGGCGTTACGGGTACTTCTAAATTTATTCAAATGACTTCGACGGCCCAAGCGGCGGACGTTGTCGGTTATTACGCATATAGTTTCAAAACAAAAACCACGGGCGGGAACATTTTAAAAGCCACTTTCGCGCAAAAAGACGAAACGGTTTTAAAAGACGAATTTACCCAAGCGTTGCAAGACGAAATTACGCGCGACGCGGACTTAAACGAAGTAACGGTCGGCCCTACGCAAAACGGGATTACTGGCGACGACGTAGTGGGCGGCGACGGCAACTATAGATATAATACAATCGGTGTCGCGGGCGCTTACGGAATACTTCAAACGGCCCGTATCATATTCGGAAGCGTTGGCACGTTCGCGCTGGCGATAGGAACGCCAACACCTACGGGCTTTATTGTTCGTAAACAGTTAGAACCCTTGGCCGCTTCGCAAGTGGGCGCTAATACGTTTATTTTGAACGAGCAAATAAACGCGGGCGAAGCCTTGGCCCTTGGCGTAACCGCGGGTTCGGCCCGTGTACGTTTCCAGTATGTCGGAACGACTGGCGCGGAATTCGTGGGTAACCGTTTCGCCCAGCAATCCGCTACCGCGGCGCCTACCGTTGGCGGAATTGATGGTTATTATTGTATTAGCTTTATCGTAGGCGAAGGCGACTTTAAACCACTGGACGTTTTCTTTAACCAAGATAACGCAAACAAAAACTTTTACCAGTATTTAGCCACCGAACAAATAGGACGTACAGCCGTAACGCGCGGCGCGGGTTTTCCCGCTAACGATAGCTTGGCGGGTTTGACTACTAACCAGTATATAACGCCAGTAGGTAACGCGCCCTTCCAAGCCAAAATTAAATTAATCCGTATTCAAATGGTTGCGGCGGGTAACGTTGTCTTTAGCGTTGGGCTTATTGACCAATTCGGGTACTGGATAGAAGAACGAACATTTAGCAAAGCCGTGGCCGTTGGGGTTAATACTTTCGTAGTGGACGAACTAATCGGGGCGGGCCAGCAACTTGCCATAAAAACACCTTCGCCAACAATTAACATTAACAACGCGGGCGGAAGTTATTACCGAAGCAATGGCAACGGGTACGGCCAGTTATTGCAAGTAGTTAACGGCGCTAACTTATCGTTCGAATACGACTTGTACGAATACGCCGAACACGCTATCGTTGGCCGTGCGGAATTTAATACCGTGGCCGAAACTGTAAACGCGCTTAAGGTTAAGCCCGCGACAATATATTCGACACCTTCGCGCAAAAAGTTTACTATAACTTGCGACGACGACGGGACGAACTTACGCACCGCGCCAGCATATCCCGAAAACGTTATGGTTCTGGGTAACTCTATAACCAAGCACCCGATAACTTCTTTTTGGTGGGGCGAATGGGGTATGGCCGCCAGCGTTGCGGAAAAAGACTTCGTCCACGTTCTGGAAAATATGGTACAGGCGCAAAATCCTACGACCGTATTCGATTGTACTAATATCGCGGCGTGGGAACAAAACTATAACGGCTACGATAAAACCCAGCTTAACCCGTTCTTGGCGGGCAAAGATATGGTTATCGTAAGGCTGGGCGAAAACGTTGTGTACGGTGCGGATTACCAAGCGGCTATTGAAAGCTTGTTTGATTATATTCGCGCTTATAACCCAGACGTTACGCTAATCACTACGGGCCAGTTCTGGCGCAACGACCCAAAAGAAGCCGCAATGGTAGCCGCGGCCGCCGTTAAAAACGTACCATTTATCCAGTTAGACCAATTGGATAACGCGGGTAACAAATCGGTTATGGGCGCTATTGTTTACGACGCGGAAGGCAACCCGCACGCCATAGACAACCAAGGCGTAGCAAACCACCCAAGCGATACGGGTATGCAAAACATAGCCGAAGCGATTTATAACGCAATTTTTTAAAATAATTAAAAATAATTCGTACTTGCTATTGCGGGTACGAATTTTTTATTTACTTTTGTGGGGTTCAATCAATCATTCAATTATGAAAGCAAACGAAAAACAACCAGTACGGGCGCAAATGAAGGCAATGAAAATTGGCGCGAAATTATCGTGGCCGATGGAACGTTACGACTACATAGTGAATTGTCGCACCCGTTTACAAATGTCTTCGTTAATGCGCTTTACGTCCACCACTAAAGAAGTGGAAAACTTTGTTACAATCGAAAGGTTAGAAGACGCGCCCGAAGTGGTTAGCGCATAAAGATAAAGCGGTCGAATGGTTCGGCCGTATAATTAAAAATCAATAAAAACAATTTGTTATGGAAATCAAGTTAAATGTAACCGTAGAATTAGGCCCGAACACTTTAGCGTTAATCGGATTAGCGAATGGAGTTGCGACAAGCCCAACACCAAAGAAAGCAGTAGCCAAAGAAGAAGCAGTGGTGGACGAAGCCGAAGAAGCGCCAGCCGCTAAACCAGCACCAGCAAAAAAAGCGGTAGCGAAGCCAGCGCCAAAAATGAAGGTAGTTGAAGAAACGGAAGAAGAAGGCGAAGAAGAAGCGGCGGAAGAAGAAGCACCGAAGCCAGTAGCTAAAAAAGCAAGCCCAGCGCCAGCGGCCAAAGCGGCGGCACCAGCACCAAAGGCAGTTGCGAAGCCAGCGCCAAAAGCGGCACCAGCTAAAGCCGTAGCGTTTGAAGACTTGGACGAAGAAGGCCAATTGGAAGCGCTTAAAGCCCACGCGACCAAGCACACCAAGAAAGGCAAAACCGCCGACATTAAAGCGTTAGTGGCTAATTATGGCGCTGACCGCGTTAGCGATTTAGACCCAGAATATTACGTGGAATTTAACGAAGTGCTAACCCGTTATTCAGACGGCGAAAGCGTGGAAGACATTTTCCCGAACGTAGACTAATTATGTCAACGCGCAAAGCATTAAGCAAAGGCCCTTCGCGTCACGCGATACTCGGCCCTTCGGCGGCGGATAAGTGGATAACTTGCCCGCCGTCGGCGCGTTTTGAAGAACAAATCGTGGAAGAAGAAAGCGTGTTCGCACGCGAAGGAACCTTGGCCCACGATTTAGCCGCGTTAATCCTTTCTTCCCGCGCTGGGATATTCAAGGGTAACCAAGCGAAGTTTAACGAAATGCTGGGCGATATACGGGCCGACGTGTTGGCGTTCTATTGGAACCAAGACACGACCGATACAATCGACGCCGAAGCGGAATTTAACGCAATGTTAGACCACGCGGAAGGCTTGGCGGCGTTTGTGTGCGACCAAATAGAATTCGACGGCGAAGTGCAAATCGAACGCGAATTCGATATTAGCCAGTACGTACCGCTTGGCTTCGGAACAAGCGACGCCATTGTTAAGCGCCCGCGCGTTTTACACGTTAACGATTATAAGTTCGGGGCGGGTAAACGCGTAAATGCTTACAAAAATAAACAAGGTATGTTATACGCGTTAGGCGCATTAAAGACCGCAATTTTAGAAGACCCAGACTATAAACCCGAAACCGTTATCGTGTCTATCTACCAGCCCCGCGTCGTGGGCGGTGTTACGTCTTACGAAATCAGTGTTACGGATTTATTCGAGTGGGCCGAATTTACGGTTATGCCAGCGGCTAACTTAGCTATCGCGGGCCAAGGCGCTTTTAAGGCTGGGCCGCACTGTCAATTCTGCAAAGCCCAAACGATATGTAAAGCACGCTTCGACATATTCGGAAAGGTTAAAAAGATACACGACGCGCGGGCCATGACCCCGAAGGATTTAGAAGCCGTATTAACTTACGGCCCGCTAATCGCTTCTTGGGTTAAGAAAGTCCAAGACGACGCGGCGCGCAAGTTGCAAGCGGGCCAGACTATCAAAGGCTTTAAACTTGTTGCGGGCGGCGGTCGCCGTACCTTTACAAGCGAAGACGACGTGGTGGACGTGGCTATGGGCGCTAACCTCGATATGGATAAGCTATTTCGTACGGAGTTGATAAGCTTAACCGATATTGAAAAGCAAGTCGGTAAAAAGCGCTTCCAAGAATTATTCGGCGCAATCATATTCGAAAAGGAATTCCAGCCGAAAGTCGTAGACGAAGACGACCCAGCGCCAGCGCTCGGACGCACCGCCCACGACGACTACGAAGACGACGTTATTTAATAATTAACCAATGGCAAAAGAAAAAAAAGAAACACCAGAAGAAAAGCGCCAAGCCCGTATCCGTCAAATTATGGATAACGCGGCGGCCCTACTTGAACGCGAGAAAGTTAAATACTTTGTGGCGGTCGTAGACAAAGACCCGAAAGCGAGCGACGGCGGTAAAGCCTACGTCCAAAGCGACGTTACGGGCGAAGACTTTACACACATTTTGGATATGGCGTTACCCACCCGCCAAGATGTTATTAACTTGGGTATCTGGGTCGGCCAGCTAATTACGGCCCGCAATAAACAACAATAATTAATTTACACCATTTTTAAAATTTAATGTTATGGCAGAAGCTAAAAAAGTTAACCCGTTTAAATTAGTCTTAAGTGACACGCACCGTTGTACTTTCCTGTGGGTAAAAGAACCCGCGGTATTTAAAAACGAAGACGGTAGTGAAGGCGACCCGAAATTCTCTTGCACGTTCCTAATCGACCCGAATAGCCCAGACGTGGAAAAGTACGACGCGGTAATCGCGGCGCTTTACAAAGAAGCTAAAGAAAGCAAGTTTAAAGGCTTGCCGATTACTTCGCCTAAAATCTGGAAGCCGTTACGCGACGGCGCCGACTGGTTAGAAGAACACCCAGACGCGGCGGAATTCGAAGGTATGTTATTCCTTAAAGCTACCAGCAAAAACCGCCCCGTTGTATTCGACCAAGACGGTAACGAGATAATCGACTTAAGCGAAATTAAAAGCGGCGATTACGTACGCGCTTCCCTTGCTGGTTATTCGTTCAATAAAAACGGTAACCGCGGCTTCGGGTTCTTCTTAAACTCTATTAAGTTAATGGAAGAAGGCGAAGCACTGGGCGGCACCGTAGCAACTCACGACGACTACGAAGACGAAGCACCGAAAGCCAAGACCCGCACGGTAGCAACCAAAGCGGCGGCCCGTCCGAAAGTAGCGGCAAAGAAACCCGCGTTAATCTGGGATAAATCGGAAGACGACGAAGATATCGTTAGCCGTGACGGTGGCAAGACTTACGACTGGCCGACCCAAGAAGACTACGACGCGGCGGATTTACCGTTCTAATTAACTGTTTAACCTTAAGGGCGGCCCACTTCGCCGCCCTTTCTTATTTTACAAATATGGCAAGAATTGAAACTATACGCACGATGTGGGCCGACCATTACGCCGACGAAAAGAAGCGCGCCGAAATGCGCGACCAAATCGAAAAGCACACTAAACTAAAAGACTTTTCGAAATCTATATCGGTTAAGTTCTTAAGTGACGACACGGCGGGTATTTTGTTTTACGACAATGGCGTCGACGACCTCGACCCCGTGGCGCTTTTATCCGTTGACTGGGCCGACATTTGCTTGCGCATAACGTACGTACAATGGTAAGGCCAAAAGCGGCGGAACTGGCGGCGATTTACGCCAGCGGTACGCACCCCGACGACATAGTCTTATTAGCGGCTTGGCTTCTTAACTTCGCGTTAAGTGGCGGCCGCTTAAAACTTACGTGCAACGGGCAAAGCATATTGGCAAGTAACAAACTGGGCCACCACCATTTCACTACGGCGGGCCGCCCAGAACAAGACGTTAACTATATTCTGGATATTATATTCCCTTTCCTATGATATTAAACGGTAACGCGCGCTTAAGGCATTACGTCGCCACGGCCTTGCGTAAATTACATATTGACTTCGAAACCTTTTGCGCCCTACCACTTACGGGCCAGAAGGCCGTCGGAACTTATCGGTATTGTCAACACGAAAGTTTTGAAATACTAATGATGTCGTACAGCTGGGATGGAATTAACTACCACCATTTAGACTTTACCCGCGGCGACGAAATACCCTTCGACGTCTGGGAAGCCTTGACCGACCCGACCGTTTTAAAGTTCGCGCATAACGCGCCCTTCGAAATCGCTTGTTTACGCTACGGGTGGGGCGTAGACGTCGACGTTACCCAGTGGCGCGACACTATGATAATGGCGGCCTATTTGGGGCTTCCCTTGGCCTTAGAAAAGGTAGGGGCGGTGTTACGGTTATCTGAACAAAAAGACGCCCGCGGCAAGGCCCTAATAAAGTATTTTTGCGAACCCGTAGCCAAGCCAAAGAAGAAGGACGGGTTTAGAACGCGCAACCTTCCAGAACACGCGCCCGAAATGTGGGCGGAGTTTTGCGAATACAACGTACAGGATACGCGCGTGGAATGTGCTATCGACGCGTATTGCGAAAAGTATAAACCAGTGCCACAAATTGAGTGGGACTACTGGGCGTTAGACCAGCGTATTAATGAAGCGGGCGTTACTATCGACGTCGAATTCGTGGAAGCCGCTATCGCCAGTAACAACGAATTCCAGAAGCGCACGCACGCGGAAATCCGCCGTTTAACGGGAGTAGAAAATCCAAACAGTACCGACCAGTTAAAGGACTGGTTACTGGGCGAAGGCTACGACATTCCCAGCCTTAACAAAGAATTCTTTTTGGACGTAGACCCAAGCGAATACCCGCCGCACGTTGCGCGCCTTTTCGAATTGCGCAAGCTTGCCAGTAAAGCGTCGATAAGTAAGTACGGCAAAATGCTAATGTATTTATGTGACGACGGTAAGAACCACGGGTTATTCCAGTTCTACGGGGCGAACCGTACGGGGCGCGAAGCGGGGCGCGGGGTGCAACCGCAAAACCTTAAGAAGACATTTAGCAACGCCGATAAAATCGACGCGCTGGCGAAGCGTTTACAACTTACGCCCGACGGTGTTCGGGAAGTGGTGGGCGACGCGCTCGAAACCGCTAAAGAAGCCGTCCGCCTTGGGCTTGCCGACGTCCTTTATAGTGACGTCCCCGACATTATTAGCAAGCTGGTGCGCACCGCGATAGTACCCGCCGAAGGTAACGCGTTCGCCGTTTGTGACTTTAGCGCAATCGAAGCCCGCGTTATTGCTTGGCTGGCTGGCGAAGACTGGGTCTTGGAAGTATTTAGAACCCACGGTAAAATCTATGAAGCCACCGCGGCGAATATGTTTAACGTGCCGTTTGAAAGCGTAACCAAGGGTTCCGACTTGCGGGCCAAAGGTAAGGTGGCGACGCTTGCGTTAGGCTACCAAGGCGCGGTCGGTGCTATGCTAACAATGGGCGCGTTACGCGAAGGTATCTTGGAAGAAGAAATCCCCGCGCTGGTTAAGGCGTGGCGCCGTGCTAACCCGAATATCGTAAAGCTATGGAAGAAAGTAGAAAGCGCGGTTAAGCACGTCTTAGAAAAGAAATGCAAGTACACGTTAAAGCTACCTTACACCTCGCTAACCTTTAGTTACGAACGCGGTTATTTATTTATTGAACTTCCAAGCGGCCGCCGCCTTTCTTACTATGGCGCAAAGTTGCGCGGGAATAAGATTTGTTATTACGGCCTTGACCAAAAGACAGGCGGCTGGGTGACCCAAGACACCTACGGCGGTAAGCTGGTCGAAAACATTACCCAAGCAATCGCAAGGGATTGTCTTTTCGAAAGTATGTTCGCTATGCGTCACTTGGATATTAGAATGCACGTACACGACGAAATCGTGGCCGAAGCCGAACGGATTTTGGCGGCTTCGGTACTTGAAGAAATGGAAGAAATAATGGCCGTAAGTCCTTTATGGGCCAGCGACTTACCACTGAAAGGCGACGGGTTCGTTAGTAGTTTTTACAAAAAAGATTAAATTATCAAATCTTTTATTTAGATTTGTGGTTCAATCAATCAATTATGAATAGAAATAAATCTATCGCCTACAATGTGGGTTTAGGGCTAACGTATTTATCGGTAGCCCTTTTTATCGTTTTAGCGGTCTGCAAGATTACGGGCGGGATTGCTTGGTCTTGGTGGTGGGTCTTGGCCCCGATACTTATACCTTTCGGTATTGCGTTCGTTACGGTCTTGGCTTCGACTATTATAATCGGCATTATGACACCGCCGAAGTACAACCAAGAAGACGAAGAAAAATTTAACAAATAACTTAATAAAAAGCAAATGAAAATTAAAGCTAAATTCAAAGGCGCCGACGGGTCTATGGGATACCGTAACGGCACCAACTACGCGCTGGAATTCGAAACCGTATTCGCGCGCCCACCTTACCAAAAAACACAACAAGAATTTATCTTGGTTAAACCACTGGTAAAAGATGCGGGCGAACCCGTGTTTTACGAAAGTTTAAAAGGTCTATTAAATAACTGGCAAATCTTTTAGTTATGGGCTGGACGAAATTAACCACCGACAACGCGCCGACTACGGAAGTAATCGCCGCCGTTATTAATGCCAAGGGCAAATCGTTGGGAACCCGCACGGGCCTATTAACTGAAAGCGACGGCGTATTTTATTGCGGGTCGCTTTCTGGCGTTACGCATTTCGATTTAGATATTTATACGCGCGACTGGATTATCTCGAATAGCATATCAATTATTCGCGAATACCGCACGGGCGAACTAACCTTGCGCGCGCTACACTACCGTTTAGTTGGCCGCGGAATGTTCAACACCCAGCAACATTATAAGCGTGTCGTTAAGGCTATGGAAGTGGCACGCTGGGACGGGCTGGTCGACTTCGAAGCCTTTAGCGATTTGGAACGCACAATGGTGGGCCAGACCCGCGCCGACGACACCAACTTGGAAGACTTGGTCGAAGAAGCGCAAGACGCAATCGAATTGTGGATGCGCCACTATAAACGCAACCGCTGGGAGAACCAACCCGTTTACGCGGAAATCTTTATCGAAAAGAAAGCACTACAAAAAATGTTCGAAGACACCGCCCAGCGTAACGCTATGGGCTTGGGTGCCGTTAAGGGTTACCCGTCTTTAACATTCCTACACGAAGCGGCCCAGCGTTTTATACAACGCAAGCAAGAAGGGCGCGAATGTATTATCTTATACTTTGGCGACTACGACCCAAGCGGCGAAGACATACCGCGTAGCATAGAAGAAAATATGCAACGTATGGGCGCGGACGTAGAAGTGCGCCGTATCGCTTTATTCCACGAACAAGTTATTAAATGGAACTTACCGCCCGCACCAACTAAAGACACGGATAGCAGGACGGCAAACTGGGACGGTATCGGCCAAGTCGAATTGGATGCGGTCGACCGTAAGACCTTGCAAACGCTGGCCCAAGAAGCAATCGACAATATATTCGACTATGACTTACACCGCGAACTTTTGGAAGAAGAAGCGGAAGAAGCCGTGGCGTTCCGCGCCAGATTAAAAACTTTTGTTAGCACACTTTAATAAATGAAGAAACTAAAATATAACATACCGTTAGACATTGCGAGTGCCAAGACTTCGCGGGCGACGAAGTGGCGTAACACGGTATCGGATTGGCAAGCGGTAGCGACTACGCTATCGCAAACCGAAACGACGCCCGAAACGCAAAAGCAATACTTCGCAATGCCGAAGGATAAGCAAGACGAAATTAAAGACGTGGGCGGCTTCGTCGGCGGTTACCTAAACGGCGGTACTATCAAAGACAGCCGAACGGGCGCCGCGGTCGAAGTTAAACACCCGTTCGGATTGCGCCGTAAAGGATACGTGGCCCACCGTCAAATCGTGGCGCTGGACGTAGACTTCGGCGACCTTGATGTCTGGCTGGACTTTCGCGAACTTGGCTTCGCGGGATTGTTCTACACGACCCACAAACACCGCCCGAACGACGCGCGCTTGCGTATAGTCTTCCCACTGGATAGACCAGTTACGCCCGACCAGTACGAAGCGATTAGCCGCGTCGTGGCGTCGTGGCTTGGTATCGACTTGTTCGACGACACGACCTACCAGCCCGTTCGTTTAATGTATTACCCAAGCACCAGCAAGGGCGCGGAATTCCTTTTCGATATTATCGACGCCCCTATCGCTTGCGCGGACGACATACTGGCGGCGCTGGAAGACTGGGAAGACGTAACGCAATGGCCGATAAGTTCCCGCCAAAAAGAATTGCGCCCGCACAAAGGTAGCACCGTCGAAGACCCGACAACAAAGCAAGGCGTTATCGGCGCCTTTTGCCGCGCCTACTCAATCGACGAAGCTATAGAAGAATTCTTGGCCGACGTTTACGAAGCGGGCGACGAACCGAACCGCTACACGTTTAAGGCTGGAAGCACGGGCAACGGTCTGGAAGTATTCGACGGCCTTACCGCATATAGCTACCACGCCACCGACCCCGCGGGTAGCAAGCTATCAAACGCTTTCGACTTGGTGCGCTTGCATAAATTCGGCGAACTTGACGAACGCGCAAAGCCCGACACCGAAACCGCAAAGCTACCGTCGTTTAAGGCTATGGCCGACTTCGCGGGTAATCTTGCGCCAGTCAAAAAAGAAATCTTGGCGGCCCGTCGCGCGAAGCCAGACGACTACGACGAACTAGAAGAACGCGCGGAACGGGTCGGGCTTTCCGACGACTGGGTGGACGACTTGGAAATGACGGGCAAGAAGAACGACCAGATAGCCAGCACCATAGCCAACACCGTTTTAATAATCCATAACGACGAAGCCTTGGCGGGCGTCTTTGCGTACAATGAATTCGACGCGCGCGAAACGGCCTTCAAGGCTTTGCCGTGGGATAGAAAAGGACTTAAGTATCCAAGGCCCTTGAAGGATAGCGACGACGCCCAGCTACGCCGATACCTTGAAAGGGCCTACGGGATTAAGAACAAAGGCGTAATCGAAGACGCGGTTAAGATTGCCACCAGTGAAAACAGCTACCACCCCGTTAAGAACTATTTGAACGCTTGCGAGTGGGACGGCGAAGAACGCTTGGATACTTTATTTGTTAGGTTGTTCGGCGCCGAAGACAACGACTATACGCGGGCCATAACCCGTAAAGCATTTACGGCGGGCGTTGCGCGCATTTATAACGAAGGTTGTAAGTTCGACTTTATTACGGTTATCCTTGGCGAGCAAGGCAAGCAGAAGACCACCGCCATATCGCTAATGGGCGGCCAGTGGTTTAGTAACTCCTTACTAACGATGGAAGGCGTTAAGGGTATGGAAAGCATACAAGGCGCTTGGCTTATTGAACTGGGCGAACTTGCGGGCTTGCGCAAAGCGGAAGTGGAAGAAGTTAAGCACTTCGTAAGTAAAGAGGTTGATATATTTCGCGTGGCCTATGGCAAGCGTAACGAACACTTCCCGCGCCGTTGCGTGTTCTTCGGTACGTCAAACAGTAATACCCCGTTGCGGGATACGACGGGCAACCGCCGCTTCTGGATTGTTAACACGTTCGGGCGCACGGGCGAAATAACCCCGCGCAAGTATTTGACTAAAGTAATGGTCGCGCAATTGTGGGCCGAAGCTAAACACTACTTCGAGCAAGGCGAAGACTTGTTCTTAAGCCAAGAACTTGAAGACTTCGCGGGCGACGTACAGGCCGACCACTTGGAACAAGACGACCGCAAAGGCGTGGTGGAAGCTTACTTGGATAGGCTATTGCCGACGGACTGGTTAACAATGGATACGCAAACACGGCGTATGTGGTTGGAAGACGATACGAACGTGGGCGAAGTGCAACGCCGCCGCGTTTGCGTAATGGAAGTTTGGGCCGAATGTTACGCCAACGAACCGAAGTATTTAAAGCGCGTGGATAGTTACGAAATATCGAATATGATACGCACGATAAAAGGGTGGCGCCAAGAAGTTAAACCGACCAAGTCGAAGTGGTACGGGTTACAAAGGCACTTCGAAAATACGGCGGTTCCACACAATGAAGACAGAAAATATAAAGACGCACGGCCGCGGAGCGCGAACCGCAAAAATAGGTAATTCACTGGGCGCCAGCGCTTTGCTTGGTTACAAGGTTACAAGAAAGGTTACAAGAATTCGAACCTTTGTAACCTACTTAACCCGCTACAAATCAATACGTTACAAGCCTATAGTTACAAGGTTACAAGAATATTATATACAGTGTAATTTATTGTTTTTAGTGTTAGTAAATATTTTAGCCTTTACACGTATAACACGTAATATAATTATAAAGAGTTTTGACGAAAAATCTTGTAACCTTTTAACTTTAGGCTCGCGACCGTCTGTAAATCAGTTAGTTAGATAGGTTACAAGACCTCTAATTCTTGTAACTTTCTTGTAACCTTTTTAACCTTTTTAATATAAACTATTGATAATGAAGGAATTAACCGTCGAACAATACTTAATTAAGCGCGTCGAAGCGCTGGGCTGGTGGTGCTTAAAGTTCCCGCCGCTTTTCTTTGCGGGCTTTCCCGATAGAATAATACTTGGCGCGCGCGCTACTATCGTGTTCGTGGAACTTAAGCGGCCGAGCAAGACCGCGGAAAAGTTACAGGCGCGTATCCATAAACAGTTGCGCCGCTTCGGCTTCCGCGTCGAAGTAATTGATACGCTCGAAGGCGTGGACGCTTTAATCCTTACGATATGATTGCGCAAGTCTACGACCAACAAGCGGGCGTCCTATATGATACGAACCCGCACCAGTTCGAAGCCTACGAACATTTAGAACAAAACAGGCGCGCGGCTTTATTCCTTGAAATGTCACTATCTAAAACGGTGGTGGCGCTTTCGTATTTATACGATATGCACTACAAAGAAGTTGCGTTCCTTAAGACTTTAGTAATTGCGCCCGACAAAGTGGCGCGGGTTACTTGGCCCGACGAGATAGCGAAGTGGGCGCACCTTAACGGCTTGCGCTATTCTTTGATAGCTGGGACGGCTAAAGAACGCTTGGCCGCGCTGGCGGTCGATGCGGAAGTCTATATCCTTGGTGTAGACAATACGGCGTGGTTAATGGACTTGTATATTACCCAGCGCGTAAGCAAGAACACGGGGTTAGCGTACGGCGAATGGCGCGGGCGCCTTCCCTTCGATAGCGTTCTTATTGACGAACTGGACTATTTTAAGAATAGAAGTTCGAAGCGATATGAAAAGTTAGCGCGCGCGCTTAAGCTTTCGGAAATCGACTTCCGTATCGGAATGACGGGTACGCCAATGACTAACGGCTATGTTGATTTATGGGCGCAAATAAAACTATTAGACGACGGCAAAAGACTGGGCGACACCTTCGGCGAATTCGAAAGTAAATATTTTAAGATGCGCGGCAATGGAATGATAACGTACGAATGGATACCGAAGCCCGACACGCCAAAGATACTTGCGAATAAGGTTAAAGACATTGCGCTAAGTATGAAGACGCGCGACTACTTGAAACTTCCAGCGCTTCGGATTATCGACGAAGAACTAAGCTTCGACCCTTTCGATATGGAAACGTACGAAGAACTTGAAAGGGAATATATTTTGGAATTCGATAGCGCGCGCGGTTCCGAATACTGGGACGACGACTTGGAAGACTGGGCGACCATATCCGAAGCGGTAACGGTTAAGACCCCCGCCGACTTAAGTAATAAGCTATTGCAAATAAGTAGCGGCGCGGTGTATGCGGATAAGATGGAAGGCGAAAAGGGGCCGAAGGTATGGCACGAACTAAATACGCTTAAGCTGGACGCGCTGGAAGAAATCGTTAACGAATACCCAGAAGAAAACTTAATCGTTGTTTATCAGTTCCGCCACGAAGTGGATAGGATTATGGCGCGCTTTCCATACGCCCGCCAGTTTAGAAGCGGCAAGCATACCAAGACCGACGTAGACGACTGGAATAGCGGCAAAATCAAAATGCTGATAATACACCCAGCGGGCGCGGGCCACGGCCTTAACCTTCAATTCGGCGGGCGCCGTATGGTTTGGTTTTCGGTTACGTGGAACTTGGGCCACTGGTTGCAAACAGTAGCGCGGATATTAAGACGGGGCGCGCTTAAAGAAATCTTCGTCCACCGATTAATCGTAAAAGGTACTTGCGACGAAAAGGTGCGCAAGCGCATTTATACCAAAGACACAAACCAAACATTTTTGCAAAACACTATTAAGGAATTACGAAATAAAATATATGGCAAAGTACGGAAATAACAAGGGCAAGAAGTACCGAAAGTTAACGGGCGCGGAAGTCGCCACCAAAGAAAGTTTACGCGCGGCCCGCGCATTTATGGGCTGGTATGGATTAAGCGTAAAAGTATTGGCGCGCAAGATTGCGGGCAACTATGACGACGAAGTGGCGACCGACACAGCAATAAAGATATACGACGACATAGCGATTAAAGGCACGGTTATAACTGGGAAGTATCGGTCGTATTATTTGCGCGCATACGCGAACAACTACGCGGCGGCAATGAAGACAAAGTTACGCGAACGAATGACAACCGAAAGTTACGACGCGCCGCCGTTGCACGATAGCGAGCAAGACGGATATATTATTCCAGCGGGCGCGGTTTATACTTACGTAAATGGGTTGGCGGCGCCAGACTTCGACGCGGAAGCCTACGAACACGCCACTGATATTTTGCGCGCGGAAATAATCGACTTCGTGCGCGCGAACTATCCAGAAGAAAGCGTTAGCATATTCGAAATATATATGGAACTTTTGCCCGAAATTTCCTACAAAAAACTTGCGGTATTGTTCGGTATGCCGCACCAAAAAATCTGGCAAGCTATCGGCGAAATAAAGCGCGACGTCGCAATTAGGTTCGGAGCGCGTCGCGATTATTTACTGTCAATAATATAGAAAATTATCTTTATACTATGGAAACACTATTGTACACGGGCCTACTGGCCGCGCTTTTATTTTGCAACACGTTCTTAGCCAGATGGTTAGCGATATTATTAACGGTTCCTTTCGGGCCGTTATTTTCGTTTAAGCCGTTCAATTGCGACGCTTGCTTAACATTCTGGTTCACTTTAATAGGCGGGCTTTTAATTTCCCGCTACTGGTCGGCCCCGCTGGATTGTCGCCACGAAGGTTTGCACTTTGCAGTCTTGGCCCTTCTATCGTTATCAATCGCTTTTTTAAATTTCTTTTATATAAAATCAAAATTCGAAATCAATGAGTAAAAAACAAAAAGTATCGGCAATGGCCTTCAAGGATGCGTCGCCGAAGTTAGTAGCAAAAGTGGAAGGTGTAATCGCGGAAGCAGATAAGCACCAGTTAAGCGTTAGCCGCATTTACGCCGCTTACAATGAAGTATTCGGGTTAAAGGAAACGCCACAGACTTGCGGGTCTTGCTTGCGTACGCGCGCTAATAAATTGAAGGCGTGGCACCAACAAGGTACGGGCGGCCTTAAGTTAGTACACACCACGGGCGACGCGGTAACGGCGGCCCAGATTGTAGCGAAGCACGACGTAGTCTTAGGCGAAACCGAAGCGGAACAACTGGAAGCAATCGGCGCGCTAATCGGTAGTGGTAAGGTTAGCGAAGAAGAAGCCGCAATCTTGCGCGCTAAAGCAATTGAATTGCAAGACGCTATCGACGTGGACGGCGACGACCGCGTTATTATCTTTACGCCAGAAGAAGACGGCGCGGCCTACGGTGTTGCGACTTACGAAGACGGTACGCATCCAGCTATCGGAACGTATGAGCAAGACGGCTACCGCTTTGCAGTAGGCACGGACGGCGGACATTACACCGCGTTAGCAATGGGCGAAGGGCAAGGGCCAGACGTTCCGCAAGTAGCCGAAGGCACGACCGTACTAACGTTAAAAGAAGAAGGCGCGCAAGCTATCCACTTTGTAACGGAAGACAAAACGCCAGCGGTTAAAGGTAGTAAAGGTCTGGTTAAAAACGCCGACGGGTCTAACGTTAAAACGGGCAAACATTTATTAGCAGACGGCACCACGTTAGCGGTGGCGGTAGGCGGTAAAGCGGCCATTAAAGAATAATAACTATGTCACAAGAAGTACAAAGCCCGAAGTTTTTAAGGGGTAACCAACAATGGAAATTAAGGAGCGTACACGGCCGCGAAAAGATATTCGCTAACGGCGATTTGCTTCGCGCCGAAGCGTTGTTATACTTCGATTGGTGCGACCGCAACCCACGGATGCGCGCCGAACTGGTAAAGCACCAAGGCACGGCCGAACAATACGACGTACCTATCGGGCGGCCCTATACTATCGGCGGGCTTTGTAACTACTTGGGCGTATCGGAAGGGTACTTCCGCGCCGCTAAAGCTAACTTGGACGCTAAAATCGCGAAGAAGTTAGCCAAGCCCGAAGAAGAAATCTTGCGCGAAACAATCGGCTGGTTAGAAGAAGTAACGCGCAACGACCAAATAGAAGGCGGAATGGTGGGCCAGTATAACGCGAACTTAGTTTCGCGCCTTAATGGCTTGGCCGATAACGTTAACAACAATGTGACGGGGCCGTCCGTGCTTGCCATTTCGGTACGCGACGACGCAACCGCCAAGAACCTTGAAACATTGGAAAACCTTTTATAATGCAAACAACCAAAGTATTTAGCGACTTGCTGGCGGCTTACGTCGACCCGACTATTAATATAATCGGGCTAAAGGGTTCCGCGCGTTCTTCGAAGACCACCAGCACTTTGCAACTACTGGATATAATCGGCACCAAGACTACCAAGGATTTGTTAATCTCGGTAGTATCGGAAACAATGCCGCATTTAAAGCGTGGCGCTATCCGCGATTACAAGAACATATTAGGGCGCGACAATCGCTTTAACGAAGCCGCTTGGCACGACACCGATAAAATTTACAGCTACGACAAAGGCAAAATCGAATTCTTTAGCGCCGACCAGCCCAGCAAGACGTTAGGGCCAGCGCGCGACATACTCTATTGTAACGAAGGTATCAATATGAAGTACGACGTTTTCCGCCAAATGTCAATCCGTACGACGGGCAAGATTATTGTCGATTATAATCCAGCGTACGAATTTTGGATGGATAGCAAACTGGCGCACCGCCCCGACGTTAAAATCATTCATAGCACGTATTTAGATAACGACTTCTTAAGCCCGTCGCAAGTAGCGGAAATTGAAAGCAACCGCGACACCGACCCCGAATGGTTTAACGTTTACGGGCTTGGGCTAACGGGTTCTAAAGAAGGTTTGGTCGTAAAGAACTGGGACATAGTGGAAGCGCTACCGACGCGCAATTTATGGAAGTCGGCTTATATCGGCGTCGATTTTGGCGGCACCGCGCCCACTACCGCTATACTTCTGGTGGAAGCGCTGGGCGAAATCTGGATACACCAAATAGCGTACGAACGCGGAATGGATAACGGGCCGCTGGCCGACGCGATTAAGTCGCAAGGCTTCGGCGATATTGAAACGATATGCGACGCCGCCGACCCTTTCCGTATTCGCGACTTGCGCGCCCTTGGCATTAACGCGGTTAAGTCTAACAACAAGGAAATCGAATTCGGTATTACCTTAATGAACCGTTGGAAAAAACACTACACCGCGACCAGTATCGAAACAATCGCGGAAAACAGACAATACCGTTACCCGAAGGACGAACACGGCAACTACGGGCAAGTACCAATTAAAGCGCACGGCCACGCGAAGGACGCCGAACGCTACGTATTTTTAAATCGTTTATCACATATTGCGAGTGGCTTCGACGTAACCGTCGGTTCTTCGCGCCCGCGCAAGTAAACAAAACAGTTATGGCAAGATTTAGTCAAAGAAGTAAAGACGCCTTGGCGGGCGTGGAAGAACCTATGGTTAGGTTAATGAATGCCGCCATTGTAAACCCGCCGCACGACTTTACGGTTATCGAAGGATTGCGCACCGCGGCCACGCAAGCAATGTACTACACTTGGGGCCGCACGGTGGTAAACCCGAACACGGGGCCGCTTAAGGATAAGAACGGCAAGGTAACAAAACCTTTCGGCGCTATCGTAACTATGCGTAACGGGGTTACAAAGAAAAGCAACCACCAAGCGCCAGTCGGTAAGAAGAAAGGGCGCGCCGTGGATATTTGCCCGTTTATCGGCGGGACGCTGGACTGGGATAACGATAAGGCGTTCCACGACCTTGCGCGCCATATCAAAGCCGAAGCGGCAAAACTGGGCATTAAAATTAAATGGGGCGGCGATTGGAAAAACCCTTACGACGCACCGCACTACGAATTAGTTTAACCTTTTAAAAATGCAATACTATGGAAAATCAGTTCTTCACAACCAAGCGCATAGCGCTATTAGTTTTAGTCGTCTTCGCTATCGGGTTCGCGTGCGGCTTTGGTGTATCCCGAAAGTACGCGCCTTGCGTCGAACTTCCCGTGGTTAGTATATCCCGCGATACCGTAACGGTGCGCGACACTATCAAAGGGAAGCCGCTACCACCCAAGACGCAAACGATTATCAGGGTCGACACCTTACGGCTTCAAATAAACCCCGTAGACAAAGGCGATTATAAAAAGGATACAACCACCCGCCAAAGTACGCCCGACACCGTTAGCGGCGTTCGCATAGGCCAAGGCGGCGAAGTCCTTATCCCGATAACAAGTAAGGTTTACAGTACACCAGATTATCGGGCCGTCGTAAGTGGCTGGCGGGCTAATCTGGATAGTATGGAAGTGTATAGGCAAACGCGTACGATTACCGAAACGGTTACCAAGATGGCGCCCGCAAAGCGCAAGTGGCTAGCCTTGACCGTCGGGCCGTCAGTCGGTTATAATCTGGATAAACAGATACGGCCCAGCCTATCCGCGACACTTGGATTTATTCTAATTAGCAAGTAACTAAAAAGCCCCTACCGTTTTGCGATAGGGGCTTTGTTTTTAAAAGCGGTTCCGAAGTTGTTTTCGATAGCGGGCCAGTAGTTTGCGGCTAACCTCTAACTGGGACGTGGCCTTTTGCTTCTCTTTAAACTTTTCGTGGCTTTTATGTTCTTGCGGTTTCATTGCTTTGCTTTGAAAGTTCCGCGGGTTCTGTTTAGGCACGGGCGCGCGGCTTGGCCTTCTTCGTTGTCTTCTGGGCTACGGCGTCTTTAACGGCCGCGTGGTGGTTAATCTTGGCGCGTAATTCCAGCGCTTTGTCGAGTTCTTCGAAATCGTTAATTACTATCTTTGTCATTGTTCTGGGCTTTAATAAGTTGATAACCATATTTTAGTTGTAAGTAGCGCAATACTTCGGTAACGTTTGCGGGTCTAACGCGTTCGGCTTTAAAGCGTACTTGTTCGGCGGTGCCTTTAAAGAACGCGTCCGTCTGGTCTGGTAGCGCCGTAACGAACCCGTTCATACGACGTTCGCGCGTATGTTCTTCGAAGGTTATAGGCGCGCCGTATTTAGGTAAATGTATCATTACGTTGCGCGCTTCACACACCACGGCGCCTTCAAGTTCTAACGTTGGCTTCTGGTAACATTCCAAGGCGTTATCCCAAACTAAAGCAGGGCCAAGCGGTGGGCGTCCGTCGGCGGGCATTTCTTGGACGGTTGCAACGTCACGGCTTAAGAACTTAAGTTCTTGCGCTTCTGGCATATTGTCGAAGGCTTCTTTTAAGTCTTCAAGTTGCGACGGGCTTATGCGGCCTCGTTCGATATGCAAAGGTTCCGAACTGGATAGCACAATAACCGACGGGTCGCAAAGAAACACCGCGGCGATAGTTGTGTGGGTGTTATCGTTACGAAACTTAGTTAAGGCGGCTACGCAAGCCAAAAGCGCTTGCGGCGTTCTAATTTCGTCAAACAAAACCACGCCGTCTTCGGGTTCACCCATATAGACTAATCCCGTCGTTTCCATTGCGTGCGCCGCGCGTACTACCGTGTAAGACGGTCGGCGGGATAGTTGCATCGCCAAGACTTCGGCGATTGATTTAGCGCCGTTACGGTCGCCGCTTTCAATTAAAATATTCATTTCCATATCACTAAATTTTAGAAGTGTCGATTAAATCAATAGCGCGGCCAAGCACGCAATAAATAGCCATTACTTTACGGCCCGTACTTTTGCGGTAAAGTTCCACGCCCGCCACCGCGATAGCTTGGTCGTGCGCGTCGGCCACCACGTCGTCGTCAAAGATAACAACGTCGGCGCGTTCCGTGCGTAGCGCTTCGGCCAGTGCGCGCGGGCTGGATAACATACCGTGTAAAAAGATATTCGTAACGCGTGGTTTACTATCGAATAGCGCAACGCTTTTACTAAGCACTTCCGCGCTTCTTGTTTTGCCCGAACCTTGCGGGCCTAATAAGGTTATGTCTAAATTCATAATTGATTGATTGAACCACAAAGATAGTGGCATTTATTTAATATCCAAATTTATTTTAAAGTTTCGCGCCCGTAAGCGTATCCGCTGGGCTGGGTAACCGCTGGCGACCAAGATACGGCCACGCCCATAAACATAAAGACGTGAGGGTTATTGTGTGGTTCGGGGTTAAACAAATAACCTCTATGCACTTGCGCGCGTAGTTCGCCAAAGGTGGCGTAATTTAAAAACAAGAATAGCCCTTCGGACGGGTCGCGGTCGTGCGCGTAT
>Ga0157369_10000824_pt1 | contig 39586 bp, 32 predicted proteins | sample C25metaG_FD_113461 | JGI IMG/M metagenome (GOLD analysis project Ga0157369, IMG submission 113461) | Corn rhizosphere microbial communities from Kellogg Biological Station, Michigan, USA - C2-5 metaG | ecosystem: Host-associated > Plants > Roots > Rhizosphere > Soil | place: USA: Michigan... | reverse complement strand
CGTGGCGCCCCCTTGCACATGGAGCCCGCCCTGGGTGGCATCCAGGGTAAGGCCGCCCGCGGCTGCCGTGAGGTTCATGCCCGCGTCGATGCTGGCCGCACGCAGCGTGAGCGCACCACCCAGGCCATCGCGTGTCAACGGCGTGCCCGCCGCCGAACGCAGGGTCATCGCACCGGTGGTTACAAGGGTCGTCGCGGCGCCGCCATCGGCGACGAATACCGGCGCGGAAAGATCCACCGCTGCCGCCCCAAAATCCATGCTGCCCTTCGACGTGGCGACCAGGCCCGACGTTGCCGTGGCATCGAACACGCCAAAACCGCGCAGCGATGTGCTGCCTGCGCCGAAATCGATCTCACCTGCAGCGACCTGCAGGGTACCGCCACCCGCCAGCGCATCGCCAGCGGCGGCGCCGAGCAGGTTCGCAAAGGTCACCGTACCGGCATGCAGGTGGATATCGCTGCCATCGCCGCTCAGTGCACCGGCGCTAAGCACGAGGCTGTTATCGACGCCGATATCCTGCGTGCCAAGGAAATCGATCGTGCCTCGACTGCGCAGTATCAACGAATCCGCCGTGCGCCACTGGGCGAGCGTGGCACCACCCACCGCAAGGCCATCATCGGGCGCGTTCGCGCCGGTTCCCACAAAGGCAATGCGGTTCGCCGTGACATCGATATGGTCACCGCTAAGCAGCGCGAGGTCGTCAACACGCACGCGCCCCGTGGCATCAAGCGTCAACGCGTTGCCACCGCTGACCGTCGCACCGGCATCGATCGCCAGCGCGCCCGCACCAGCGTTGTTTCCCAGGCCCAACCGCGTGACCGGCGCCGGGCCGTTCTGCGAGACACGCAACAAGGCACCGCTTCCGTCCTGTGCGGCGATGGCGTTCCCGCTGGCGTCCGTTCCAGCGTCACGCCCGAACACGAGCGGCTGGCTTGCCACCGGGTTACCGTCGCCGCGCGCGGTGAGCACGCTACCGCCCTCAAGCGTGATGCCATCGCCGCCGGCACCCGCCACGAGCACGATCTCCTGGCCAGCCAGCGGGTGCGCGGCATCGTTGGAGAGCAAGAGGCTCTGCGCCGTCACATCCACGTGGTCGCCATCGGTATCACTGCGCCGGGTGCCACCGAGCAGCAGGCTACCCGCACCCAACGCGGTCAGGCCATCCGCCGAGATCCCGAGGTAACCATCGCGCGCGGTGTCATCCGCTCCGAGCACCTGGATGGCCTGCCCGGCGATATCAACCTGCGACGTACGCCCTCCGTTGGCCGGGGTGGCATCCAGCGTCGCGCCAAGCGCCAGCTCGTGGCCGGCACCGATCTGCAAGCGACCGGCATCGGCCGCAAGCGGCGGCGCCACCTGGCCCGCCTTGGCAGCGGCGGCGTTGAAATAGGTATCGGCATCGGTGAGCTTGTACTGCGAGTATTGCTGCCACGTCGCCGCCGATTGAACGACGAAGAGGCTGGTGCGCGCATCGTGCGCGCCGGTGAGCGCATCTCCGTAATAACCGCCCACGGCATAACTGCCGTCGGCGGCCACCGCGGCGCGGCCAATCGCCGGATCGCGTGCCGTCGTGTCCTGGTAGATGCGCATCGCGCCCGGCAAGGTCGCGTACTGCGCGGGCAACAGGGTGTAATAGCCGGCGGCAAGGCCGGGCACGCCCGACAGGTACACCTGCTTGCCGATACCGGGCTGGGCGATGCCATTGGCATCCATCGCCATGTCAGTGGCGGCAATCGCCCCATGGTAGCCCGGCACGATCGCGTACACCGTCGCGCCATTCGGCGCCGTCGCGAGCAGATCGCGAGTGCCACCGGTGCCCGCTACGAATTCGGATGCCTGCAGGTGGCCGCCACCATCCAGGTCGATCGTGGCGCCTGCATCGAGCGCCACGGCATCGCCCTGCACCTGGATCTGTTTGGCCGGCGGCGCGGCGACGATCGGTGCCGGACGCCCCGTCTGCAACGCGTAACGCCAGTCCACACCATCCACGGTATTGCCATAGGGCACGGTCAGGCCATCGAGCGACACGGAGGTGATACTGCCCGGCGCAAGATGCACGCTGCGAGTGTTGGCCAGGGGCAGCGCCCCGGCAGCGAAACCGAAATCGACGGCATCGGCGGCCGGATCCGTCGTACCGAGAACCAGCGAACCGGATGGGGCACGGATCGTCCCCTGCTGTTCGATGTGGTCGGCACTGACCAGCAAGGCGCCGCCGGCGGAGAGCGGGGTGGCTGGCGTCTGCCCGGAAGCGAGGAAGGTGATGGTGGTTTCGCGCGTGTTGCCGGCGGCATCGGGAAGGCCCGATGCATTGGCATCGATCGCGAAGCGATAGTCGCTACTGGGGTAGACCTGCCCCGCCGTAAACACAAGATCACCGGTGGAGAACAGCATGCCTGGCAACACGGCGGAGCCATCCGTTGCGACAAACGAAGGCAAGGTGAAGCGGATATCGTCGCTGGCGTTGAAACTCGCCTGGCGCCAGCCCTGCAGGTTCACCATACCGCCCATGTCGATATTGGCGGCGTGGATATCGAGTATGCCATCGCCCGCCACAGCTACCGGCGCCGCCGAGCTACCCGTGATGTGCACATAGGGCGCGCTGATGGTCACATGGCCGGTACCCTGCAGGTACCCCGCCGGCATGCCCACCGTATGGGCATCGTTCGAAAGGGCTTCGATCGCCGATGCGTTGATGATGAGCTGCCGCCCCAGCGTGAGGTTCACATTCCCCGCGAAGCCGAGCGGGAGCACCTGACCAACGCCTACCGTTCCGCCGATGCCCGGACCGAACTGCAGCGTGCTGATACCCGAACCATCCAGCACATCCGCCGCGAACACCAGCGTGCCATCGGCACCACCGGCCACATCGGCGGCATCGGCGAAGGCGGGCCTGCCATCGTACGTTTCGCGTACCAGGATGCCCTTCGCCCGGACCTTGGCGCTCACATCGTTGTGATCCAGGGCCACCACTTGCAACGACCCGCCTTCGGCGGCGGGTGCGCCGCCGTGGGCATCCAGCGTCGCCGCCATATACAGGCCGGCCGACGCGCCAAACACGATGCTGCCGGCATCGCTCCAGACTGCTGTCGGCTCGACAGTGAGCGTATCGCCATTGAGCCTGCGCGATGCGCTCGGTAGATCGAACGTATCCGCTGCGCCGGAAACATCGATGCGCGAACCGATATCCGCGACGATAAACGTTTCATCCGCACCGTTCAGCGCCACTGAACCGCCGGCCAGCACGTCGCCCGTACGCGGGACCACGCGCCCCGCCGGCCCGTTCGCAGGTGCTGCGGCACTGTTTACCAGCGCGATGCCGCTGGCATCCAGCACACCATCGCTGCCCAGCCACACGCGCGATGTCAGGCCGGTGTCTGCCGTGGGCTCGCTGGTGCCGAGGTTGATGGTGCCACCGCGGGCCGATAGCGTGCCGTCCACGTTCACGTCGTGCCAGGCATTGAGATCAATGAGCCCGCCCGCGTCAACCTGCACCGTGGCGCCCTTGCCCACGCTGAGCGTGCCTGACACGCCCGGGATGATCCGCGGACCCTTCGAAGGATCACGGGGATCGATCGGCCAGTTGATGTAATCGCCGGCCTGCAAGGTGAGCCCGGGGGCCTGGTCCGCTGCTGTCCCACGCGTTGCCCAGCGTTGCCAGGCACCCAGCGTGCCCGTGCCTGTGATGGCCGGGCTGGTGTAGAGGTCAGAGCCCGTCGGTAGTGCGCGGAGGGCGTTGATATCGCCAAGCAGGTTGGCGGGCTGCACGACCACCTGCGCGCCATCGGCGATCGCCAGATCGGTCGCGGAGATCAGGTTATAACGACTGAACCCCTGCCCCGAGAAGAATGCTGGCGATAGCCAAAGGCCATTCGCCAGGGCCAGGTCGGAGGGATCGCCGCCGACCTGGATCTGGGCCGCACGCAAGGTGAGCGCGCCACCGCCCGCGAAACCGAAGCTGCGGATGTCGCCACCCATCTGGATCGTGCCGCTGTCGATTCCCAATGGGACGAATAGCGCAAACGAGTCAAGCGGGCCTAAGGCGTATGTTTCGAGGCCGACGTTACCGCCGCGACCACTGGGCATGCCGTGATCGAGCGCGACGTTGCCGTGCGTATCGACGTAGCCACCACTGGAAACGTCGATCGTGCTTCCCGCATCCAGCACGATCGAACCCGTACCATCACCGCTGTTGCGCTGCGCGCTTCCCGCCTGGAACGTCGTGAGGGTGACATCGCCGCCATTGATCCAGCGATCGCCGCGCAGTTGCCCGGCGCTCAGCCCACTGTCGTTCACCCACTGCCCGCTAGCGCTAAGGCGTGCGCCGTCGTGCAAGGTAATGTCCGCGGGCTGGTTCGGTGCCGAGTCCGGCTGACCGGGGGCGGGGGTAGGTGCCGATGTTGAAAGTTTTATCGAACCAGCCGGCGCCTCGATACTCCCGTAAATATCGATCCGCGAGCCGGTGATGGCGACACTGCCGCCCGGCTGCACCACCAGGTGCGTGCCGGCCGTTTCCTCAATGGCGCTACCTCTGGTCCCGCCGCTGTTACCGGCGGTCAGGCTCAGGTTGCTGAAACCCGCCTTGCCCAGGGTACCCGCGCTCACGACCATCCAGGCGCCGTCGAAGCCGGATGCAACATCCAGGTCGCTCCACAGGGTGTCGCTGTCGAAGCCCGGCAGCATCGATTCGAGCGTGCTAGCCACCTGCTGGATGCGTAGACCTCGCACCCCAACATTGGCAGCCGATGCGGTGGCCGGATCGAGCACGAGGGTACCGCCATCGGGCTGGGTGCCGTCGCTGGTCTGGCGCGTTCCGGGCGTCGCCTGGGCGGAAATGTTGCCATCGAGCGCCAGCGCGTTGGACGCATGCACCGTCAGGGTGCCCGCGTCCGCGCCCTTGACGAAGCCCTCCTGGTACCGTTTCGCGCCACCGAGCAGAGGCGAGTTGAAGGTCTGGCTGACACCCCAGCGTGCATGATCACTGGTGAACTGCCCCGCGAAGCCCACATAGGCGACATCCGGGTCCGCCGAGGCAATATTATGGATGAGCCCATCGGCGCCCAGCAGGTTCGGCGTGGTGACCCAGCCCGACTGGTAGGCGAGGTAGCCGCCGTCCAGGGCGATACGCGACCCCGACCGGGCGATCACCTCCGCGCCATCCAGCGTGACGGATCCGCCACGGGTGAGCATCTGTTCGATGTCGCGCGGCATGTTCTGCACATAGCCTGCCGCGTTCAGGATAGGGCTGCCGATCCAGTCCAGGCCATCCGCGCGCGTGCCTGAAACGGTGCTGTCCAGCAGCACGTTTTTCTGTGTGTAGAGGAAACTGCTACGCAGCAATGGCGAATCCGCCAGCTCGTTCTGGCCGATGCGCGGGATGCTGACGAGCAGCGCCGACATCGGCAGCTCGACGTTCGCCAGTCCCGACACATCGATGGTCGCGCCGCTGTCAATGTAGACGCGGCCGTCGTTAGGTAGCGCGCTCAGGCCCGGGCTTATGGCCTGCAGCGTCACGTGGGCCCCGGGCGCCTCGATCAGCGCGCCATGATCGAGCGTCACTTTTGAACCGGAGACCGTGATGCTTCCGGTCTGGAACGTTTTGTCCGCTTCCGCCGTCGATGTCGTGGTCGCCCCATCCTTTTCCGGCAGAACCGCCGTTACCGACCCCGTGCCGAATTCCACAGGGCCAGGCAGGAAAGCCACGCGCCCAGTCAACGAGATACTTCCCGGCCGCGAAATGCTTGTCGACGCAACGACAACGCCATCCTGCTGTACACGCGGACCAAACATCGAAATGGAACCGCGACGCGCCTGGATCAGGCCCGTATTCTCAATACCGTGCGCGGGGTCCTCGGGGCCCGGCGGACTTACGCCACCGACGAATGAAAGGCTGCCGTCGATACTGGTCGAAATGATGTTCCTGTCGGACATCAGCAGCACCTGGCCATCATCGGCGATGATCGATCCCGCGTTGGCGACTTTCGGGGCCGCGACGGTCACGAAACCATCGCTGGCGCCCGTGATGGACGCGCCCTTCTGGACGATCACATCCCCGCTCCCACCGGGCAATGCGCTCACGGTGAAGACCGGCTGGCTGGCGCGGGCAGGATCGGCAAGCCCCGAATTCAGGAACGTACTATTGCTGGTCTTCAGGTCACTGGAGAACAGATCCATGGAGCTGGCGAGCAGCGAGCGCGTATTCACCTGCGCGCCCTGGCCGAAGATCACGCCATTGCGGTTCAGCACGTAAACCGTGCCTTCGGCCTTCATCGCCCCGAGGATCTGGCTCGGCCTGGCACTCGGATCGTTGACGCGGTTTAGTGCGATCCAATCGTTGCCGCCCCCGGAGAGGTTACCCGCGCTCTGGTTGAAGTACAGCGTGGTGTCGCGGCCGACATTGAAACTATCCCAGGTCAGGATGGCCTTCTTCGCCGTCTGCTTCACCTCCACTGTGTGCTTGCCAGCCGCGACCGTATCGGTGGGTGCCTGCGCGTTCTGCCAGAGCGAAGGATCCGCACTGATGCCCGCGGCGGGCTTCAGGCCGCCATCGCCAAGGCCGTTGGGCACGGTCGATACGAGCTGCGCCGCGGCGGCCTGCGCATCCTTCTGCTGCTGCATCTGCGCGGCGAGCGCGGCGGCCGCGTTGTTGAGGTTGGTGATCGATTGCTGCACGCGCTGCTGCAGCAACGCGCTGCCAGGCGTGTAGCTCACCGTGTTGCCCGTGCCACCGGAAGGCTGCGAGGGTGCCGTGGCCGCCTGCTGCTGTTTTGCCGCGAACCAGGCCTGGCTGAAGGCGGGTGGCGTGGCCGCGTGAGCGGCGCCACCGCCGAACAGGGCCACCGCGATGAACTGGCACATGGCCCGGCGGCGCAGGGTCGGCCGCGGCGTCGGTGCCGGGCGGCGGGGGGTGTTGGCAGGCTGGTGGCGAACAATCATGGCAGGCCTCGTGGAGCGTGTTAGGGCTGGGCGTCGGTTGACGGAGCGATTCCGCCCGTGAAATCGCTGGTCATCGACGCCACTTCATCGTGGATGTCGGGTAGGTGGGCTAGCTGAACGAGCTCCCCCACACTGAGTTCGCGCAGTACCGCGCGTATAGCTAGCCGGCGGCCATCGTGCAGCCAGGCGTTGAGCACGGCCGCGAGTGCGCGCAACGTGGCGTGCTCGCTATCCTCGGCCGAGGGTTTACGGTGGCGCAGGCTGTCTTCCACGGCATAGCGCACGCGTGCACCGAGGAACGCCGAGGATTCCCCCAGCAGCTGCTCCAGCGCCGAGCGCGGGACGCGCTCAAGCAGGATGTCGGCCGCCTTGGCCTGCCGCGCCGTGTACAACTGGCGCAGCATTTCGGCGAGGGCGTGCAGGCTGCTCATGCGGGCCTCGGTAGGGGGACTTCCCTGTCCATGGCGGTATCCTCTGTCGTCCATGGCGACCCTCCGCGGGGCTGACTTATCCTTGATCATGGGCTGGCACTGGCCTGGCCGGCGCGTGGATCAAAACGCTGGTCGTACAACCGGTCGCCAAAGGACTGTGCCGCGGTTTCCAGCTTCACCCGCGATTTCGCGGCGAAGGGTTGGCGCGAAGCCAGCACATCACCCACATCAAGATTCTCGTAGGCCGCGATCACTTCCTGGCCTACGCGGTACATCTGGATATTGCGTGCCGTGCAGGCATCCACCTGCCCGTTGGCGGCATCCAGCGCCTTGGCCAGCCGCGCCCGCTCGGTCTCTGCCGTGCGCAATGCCACCGCCGCGGTATCCGCATCCATCTTGCCCTTCTGGGCGGCCGTCTCTGCTGCCTCGCGGCGTTGTTTCTCCGCCGCCAGCGCACGGCTGTTGTCCGGAGCAACCGCACCACCCTTCTTCGCCTCGGCACGCGCCGTTTCGGCATCGGCCTTCGCGGCATCGCGCTCTTTTTCCAGCTGGGCCTTCTCGGCCGCCCAACTGGCTTGTTGTGCCTGCAGGTCCTGCAATTGCGTGCGCGTCTCGCGCAACTGATCGCGGATGCGGCTTTCCAGGCTGGCCTGCTGTGCGAACACGGCAGGCGTCATGGCAAGCAAAGCGATGGCCATAAGCGAACGTTTCATGTCGCCTCCTTAGAACCGGGCATTCATTTCAAGCTGGAACACGTCGATCGAGAGCGGCGGGCCAAACACTTCCTTCGCGTTGAAGTAGCGCAGGCTCAACCAGGAGTACTTCGAGATGCCGTAGCTGCCGCCGAGGATGAAACCCTTCGCATTGGTGCCACCCAGGTGGAAGTCCGGGTCGTTCAGGCCATCCAGCGTGGCATCGGGCTGCAGGTACTTGTAGGCCAGGCTCACGTTCCAGTCGCCGGCCGCGTGCGGATCGGGGTTACCCAACGTGGCACGGAACATCCAGCCCACCGGGCCGCTCTTGTACGTGGCCTCCGAGACATCGCCCGAGCCGAAGTTGTTCACCAGGCGATTGATGCCCACGTCATCGCGGAACGCATCCCTGCGGTGGTAAGCCATGTTGCGGATGTAATCGCCTTCCAGGCGCAGCGGCGTATCCGCCACGTTCATGTCCAGGCGGGTGGTGGCGTTGGCCACGTGGTAGTCGTACACCAGGCCCACGAACTGCGGCTGCGCGTAGCTGCTGGGCGAGTTCGGATCGGGAACGATATCGCGCAGGAGGAACAGCGAGTTGCCCTTCTGCATGAAGGTCGGGCGCGTGGCATCCGTGCTGCAGTACGTCACGCCCAGGTAGATCGGGCATGGATCGGAAAGCTGGCCCTGCATGTGGTCGAAGCGGTAGTACGCCAGCGCGAACTTCCATTCCGCGTCATCGGCGAACTTCCACGATGCACCCACCTGTGCGCCGGTCATCCACTTGTCGCGGCTGGCGTTCTTGGTGCCCGATTGTGACGGGAAGTCATCCGACTGGTATTCGATCGGGAACATGCCCACGGTGGCGAACGTCTTCACGTCGTCACTGGCCGCTACATCGAAGTGGCTGGCGATGCCGTCAAAGTTCAGGTCATCGGCGTAAACGAGGTTGGTGCTGAGGAAAGGATTGGGCATGCGGCCGCCGGTGACCTTCACCCATTCGGCCGGGCTCCATGCCAGCCACGCCTGATCAAGCCACACGTTCTTCTTGCCCAGGCCACCGCCGAGGTTCTGCGTGGTGGAGACCGGGTTGTTGTCGTTGCCGGTGCCCAGGCGGATGCCGGCGGTCACGCCATCACCCAGGTTCACGTTCACGCCAAGGCGTGCGCGGATGCGCAGCGAGTTGGTGCGGTTTTCCAGCGTGTTGAGCTGCGGCGGCGGTACCACCCCATTGAGGTCGTACGGGCCGTTGCGGTTGAGCGCGGCGAAATCCACCACCTGCAACGCGTTGCCCTTGTCGTAGTAGTGGAACTCATCGCGAACGCGCATATCGCCCGTCCACTCGATGCGGTCCAGCCACTCGGGCAGCTTGCCTGGCTCGGCCCAATGTTCGTTCTTCGCTTGCGCCACCACTTCCTGGCGCAGCTCATCCTTGATCTGGTTACGCACCACCTCGGGCACGTAGGTAACCCGCACCTGGCCCGGCGTGGCCGGCGCGGCGTTGGCGGTACCGGCCGCCTTCTGCGCGGCGGTGGCATCGGCGTTGGCCTGCGCGATCAGGCCATCGGCATCGGCCTGGGTCAGCACGCCGCGCTTCACCAGCAGGCGTACCAGGTTGATGGTGGCGTTTTCCGACGGCGCGGACTGGGCGTGCGCGCCTCCGGCGCAGATGGCCAAACCGATGGCGGCGGCCAGCAGGGCGCGCGTGGGTCGCTGGCGTGCCTTTCCGATGGTCATGCGGAATCTCCGGGAAACAAGGGGCTTGGGTGGGATGGCGTGGTTCATGCGGGGCGTTTCCCGCGGATGGACACGCGAAGGGGGAAATGCAGTGACGAAGGCGGCGCGACATCAATACGGGGCATCGCGCGCAACGCTTCGATCAGCGCTTCATCGGTTTGCGGGTTACCGCTGGATTGCGAAAGCTCGGCACGGATGAGGCGGCCATCGGCATCCAGCCACACATCGGCATGCACATCGAACGACAGGCGGTTGACCTTGTCGTTGCGCTGGATCGCCTGCTGGATCGCATAGCCCAGGTACTGGTCGTAGCTGCCGGTGCCGGTGCCATTGCCGCCACCGGAGCCGACCATGCCGCCACCGGTGCCCGCACCAATGTTGAAGCTGTCGCTGCCGGCCTGGGCATCGGCGTTCATCGTTACCGCCTTGGCCACGTCGTTGCTGGGCTTGGGTGCATCCACTGGTTTCTGTGGCTGGTCCAGCGGCTTCTCTTCCACCGGTTTGATCTTTTCTTCGGTCTTCTGCGGCTCCGGCGGCTTTTCCTTCGGCGGCGGCGGGGGTGGTGGCAGCGGCGTGATGGTCGCGACGCGCGGTGCCTCGCGGCGCACGCCCACCGTGCTGGCCGCGAAATGCCAGATCAGGGCGATAAGGCCGAGGAACACCACCGCGGCGACGGCCGGGCCGAGCCAGCGGCGTGGTGGGCGGCGTGGTTCAAAAGCGTCCACGCCATCAACCCTTCGGCGCCTTGCCGGTCACGAGGCCCACCTGGGGCAGATCCACCCGGCGCAGCAGATCCAGGATGTCCATCACCTTCTGGTACTGCACCGTGGAATCACCCTTCACCACCACCGGGAAATCCGGCGTGAGCGCCTTGAGCGAACGCAGGCGCTGCTCCAGTTCGGCCAGGGTCACCGGGTACGCATCCAGGTACACCTGGCCGGTATCGGAGATGGTGATGGCCTTGGTCTGCGGCTTGGCCATGCTCACCGCCGCCGAGGCCTTGGGCAGGTTCACCTTGATGCCCTGCACCGAGGCGGTGGTCATGATGATGAAGATGACGAGCAGCACGTACGCCAGATCGAGCATCGGCGTGATGTTGATATCGTCATACGGCTTTTCGTCGTCCTGCGCGCGCATGGCGGCAACCTCAAGCGGCGACCGCGGCGGGGGCCACGGTGCGCTGCTGCTCGGCCAGGCGGGTGACGAACTCATCCACGAACACCTGCATGTTGGCGGTGACGTTCTTGTTGCGGATGAGCAGGTAGTTGTAGCCAAACAGCGCCGGGATGGCGACGAACAGGCCGGCCACGGTGGCGAGCAGTGCGGCGGCGATACCCGGGGCGATGGCGTTGACGTTCACATCGCCTGCCGCAGCGATCGCCGCGAAGGTGATCATGACGCCGACCACCGTACCGAGCAGGCCAAGGAACGGGCCGCCGGAGATGGCGATGGTGAGCATGACCATCGACTTGGCCAGGCGCTGGTTCTCGCGCACCATCGTGGAATCCATGGTGGCGCGGATCGCTTCGATCGATTCCGGGGCGATATGGTCGTGGCCATCGGCATCGCGGCGGTTCCACACTTCACCCGCACCCACCTTGTACAGGCGGTAGAGCGAGGCATCGCCAAGGCGCGCCGCCGCCGGATCGCGCGAGAGGGCCAGGATGTTGCGGCCCTGCTTGCGGAAGGCATCGAGGAAGTCCTCGTTGGCGCGGCTGACGCGGTTCACGTACGAAGCGCGCTGCCACATCACCACCCACGAGATCACCGCCATGACCAGCAGGATGCCGATGACCACCCATGCATCGGCGGTCACCGACTTCACGATGATGCCGAAGTAACCGAAGCCGACGCCGGCCTGCTTCTCATCCGTGCCGTAGGCCACCAGCTTCGATTCGGCGCCCTGCGCCTGCGCATCCACCGCGATGAGCGCGGCAGGCCGGGCAATGCGTGAGAGGCGCACTTCATCCATGAGACCCGCAAAGGCCGCGCCCGCGTTCGGCGCATCGGCACTATCGCTACCAAGCGTGGCTTCCGTGTTCAACGCCGGCAGCGCGGCGGCCAGCGTCGCGTACGGCTTACCATCCACGTAGAGCTGGATATTGCCATCGGCGGCCGTTACGGCCAGGTGCGCCCACGCAGCGGCCTTCAGCGGTTCGCCAGGCGTGCTGGCGGGTGCGGCATCGCCCTCGCCCACCTGCACGAACGGCGCGCCATTCTGCAGGCCGATAATCAGTTCCTGGGTGCCCTGGCGGCGCGCGTACAACGTGACGCGCCCGTCGCTTACCGCATCCGGCTTCACCCAGGCGCTGAACGTAAACGCACCGCCCTGGGCCAGGGCCATGGAGACCGCCCCGGGAATCTTGAGGCCCTGCTTGCCATCGAAGCGGGCAGCCTTGCCGATGATGCCGTCCACGGTGGCAACACTGCCGGCCGCATTGTTCGCGTAGGCGGTGGCATCGCGCGGGGCGCTGCCAGCGGCATCTTCAAAGTGATAGACCGCCGCATAATCGGCATCAAACGTGGCGGCGCCCTTGTCGGCACCCTGTGCCTTGGGGTTGCCGTAATACATCCACACCTGCTGCTGCGCATCGGCGCCCAGCTGCGGTACATCCACCCATACCAGTGCCACGCCCAGCACCGGATCGAAGCTCTCAACCTGGTAGTTCAGCGGCGTCTTGTCATCGGCGGCGACAAAGCGGATGTCGCTACCGGTTTCCGACACGCCATCGAACGTGAAGTTGCCCGAGTGCAGGCGGATCAGCATGGGCACGCGGCCCACAGCCGTCGATACGTTACCGCCCTTGGCGGTGGTATCGAGGGTGATGGCCTTGCGGTAAGCAAAATCCTGGTTCCACCACGACGCATCGGCGGCATGGGCGGCCGGCGCGAGGCCAATCAACATGGAGGCGAGGAACAGAAGTCGTTTCACGGTGGTACCCCTGGGTGGTTGCCCTTGTGCCCGGTCAGAGCTCGGCCTTGAGAGAAAAATGGATACGGGTGTCGTGGGCCTTCGTGGCCTGCCCGTTGTTGAACGGGTACGCGATCTCGAAGGCGCCGGTGGCGATGTTGAACAGCTGGAAGCGCGTGCCCACGCCGACGCTGGAAAGGTCGTAGGTCTTCACGGTGCGGCTGCCGGCATCCGGGTTGCTCGCATCGATAAGCTGCGGCAATGCGTTCATCAGCTGCAGGTGCGCGCCATCGGCAAACGCGAGGAAGCGCCAGTCGTTCACCCAGCCACCGATATGCGAACCGATCGACGGGGTGCGCAGTTCCATGGAGCCGATAACGCCGTGATCGGCGGTTTCTTCAGCTTCCAGGTAGCCACGCACGGTGCTCTCGCCACCGGCCGCGAACTGCTCGCTGGACACGAGCGACGACGTGGAAAGCTGCAACGCAAGGCGCCCGACCAGGCTCCAGCCACTATCGAAGTTACGGGTATGCCCGCCTTCGGCTTTCAGGTAGAAGAAGTTCTGCCGCGCCTTGTAGCGCTGGTTATCGAACTCCGCCGCGCTGCTGCCGCCGGCACGGAAACCGGCCACGCCGCCCAGCGACATGGTGCTCAGCGACTTTTCACCCACGCGCTGGCGCTGGTAAGTCACGCTGATGGGGATATAGGTGATCGGCGCCTTCGAAGTGTCTTCGCCCAGGGTGAGGTTCTGGTCGAAGTGCTTGCGGGTAATACTCAGCGATAGCGATTGCGAGTAATCGCCGTGCGTCGGCAGGTTACGCACGAAGGTAAAGCCAAAGGCGTTGCCCTTGCCCAGCACGGTGGTACCGCCCACGGCGTTGGCATTGCTGTTGGACTTGTAGCCCGAGGTAAGCATGCTCCAGTCGGTGTTGAACGGTATGAGGTACGAACCGGCCCACACTTCCGAGCTGTTGCGATCCTGCGGCGCCACGATATAGGTGAGCGACGCGGCGTGGCCCTGCTGGAACAGGTTGTCGTCGCGGATGCTGGCGACCGTGCGCAGCTCCGGCGTGTTCACGCTGTGGTCGTTGTTGACTTCCAGGCTCGCGGTGAGCGGCTTGTTGTCATTGACCTTCAGCGTCACATCCATGGTGTTCGGCAGCTTGCCCGGCGTAAGCACCGGCACCACCTGCGCACCGGCGCGGCGGTTCACATCCGTGAGCTGTTGTTGCGCGGCGCTGAAGTTCGGCACATCGCCTTCGGCAAGCGCCGGAACGCCTTCGCGAATTTCCTTGGGCGAGCGGTACGTCGCGCCTTCCACGCGCACGCGGCCGATGGTGTTCTCGGTGACCTGCAGGCGGATCACGCCTTCCTTCACCTGCTGCGGTGGGATATCGACCACCACGGACTGGAATCCGTGCGCCTGGTACACCTTCTGCAAGGCATCGCGTGCGCCACTCACGTCATTCATCGATTTGCCGGGTCCCAGGAACGGGTACACCGCTGTTTCGATATCGAGGGCTTGCAGCGTGGTGTTGCCATCGACGACGTATTCGTTCACGTCGAACGATTGCGGCGCATCCTGCGCGGTGGCATGGGCGGTGAGCCCCAGCGCGATGGCGGTGGCCAAGGCCAGCGCCCGCGGGTTTGCGGCACGCTTCATGCGTTCACCCGTAGTGCTCGTGTACCCACGCGGACTTTCCCCTGTGTTCCGTTTGCCCCTTAGACGCGTGGGCTGGGGTGGCACTGAACCGGTGTCACGAAAAATTCATGCGGCCCCTCCCTGGCCCGCGCGTGCCTTAACTCAAAAGTACCCAGCCGCCCGGCAAGTGCGTCGCATGTGCGCCATAGGCATCCTCGATCAACGTGGCGACCTCGCCCATCTGATCGAGCGTAAAACGCGCATGCACACGGCGCTCGCCGAGCGTACGATCGGTGATGACGATGCGGCCGGGGCGGTAGCGGTTGATGTCGGCGACGACATCGGCCAGCGGCTGGTTGTCGTAGATGAGCACGCGATCGCGCCACGCCAGCGCCGTATCAAGATTCACCGCGACAGGCGCACCGATACCATCGTCGTTGAAGGCCACCTGTTGCGACGGTTTCACGGGCACGTTGGCGCCCGCGCGGTTGATCACGGTCTGGCCGCCCAGGCAGGTCACGGTAGCGGTTGCGTCCGCACAGCGAACAGCAAACGACGCACCCGGCGCCGAGAACAGGCGGCCGTCGGCCACTTCGACCACGAACGGCTCCTTGCGCCCCGCATCGATCCGGACCACGGCCTCGCCCTGGCGCAGGTGCATGCCGCTCACCTTGCCACCCTGCTCGCGCACGGCGATATCCGTATCGGTGTTCATCTCCAGCGATACACCGGGGGCGATGGAAAGCGATTTCTGCTGGCCTACGCGCGTCCGCAGCGTGCGGCCATCGGGCTCGGAGCCCTGGCTGAGCACATCGCTGCGGACCATGAGCAGGCCCACCACCGAGGCGGCGAGCGCGCCGCCTATGAACGCGCGGCGCGACATGCGTACATCGTGCCTGGCCCGCGCCCTGCCCCGCGTGCGTTGCTCGTGCTCGCGCAGCGCGGCGGCGGGGCCCAAGGCCTCCCATAGCGCGCGTGCCCGCGCGAACGCGAGGGCATGTTCCTGGCTTTCCGCGCACCAGCGGCGGAACGCCTCGCCATCCTCGCGGGTGGCGGTGCCGGACGTAAGGTGGACCAGCCAGGCATGCGCGTGGCTGTCGCTGTCATGGCGGTGTAAGGGTTCCATAACCGTCAAGACGTTTCCCGCGCCCCGGGACCGAACCGCTGGTACGAACGACGCCCCGTTTTCGTGGCACAGGTCTCAAGTGCCTTCTTCAGTTCCTTGCCCACCATGCGCACCGAAATGCCGTGGCGGGCCGCGATATCGGCCTGCGGAAGCTCATCCACGCGTGCGGCGACCAGGATGTCGCGCTGGCGCCGGGTCAGCGCATCCAGCGCGAGGCTGAGCGCGGCGATATCCTGCTGTGCGGCCAGCACCGCCGAGGGTTCGATCACGTCATCCACGGCATGCAGCAGCTCATCGACCTCTTCACCGGTCAACAGCCGCCCCTGGGCACGGTGGTGGTCCGCGGCCATGTTCAGGGCCATGCGGAACAGGTAACTGGTGGGGTGCGTGGCGTGGCCGTCAGGCATGGCCAACTTTTCGACGCGCAGGTAGGTCTCCTGCATCACGTCGTCGGCCAGGTCGTCCGAGCGCAGGCGGCGGCGCAGGCGACGGCGGAAATCCTCGTAGTTGGCGAGGAACAGGCCAAGCAGTGATGCATCGCTACTCATGCGGCCCCGCAGGCGTCAGCGCGCGATGGGGCGAGCAACACCGTAAACGGGCTGGCAGCCGCGAGATGCGCCGGCACGCGGGCACGGCGGATGGCGCCGAGCACGCGCGCATCGCGCTGGTCGTCATCGGAAGGGGCTAGCGCCACCACATCGGCGACGTGGCCACTCGCATCGATCCAAATTTGCAGCGCAAGACGGAACGTACCGGGGCGGGTATCCCGGCGTACGCAGAGCACCTGCTCCACGGCGCGCTGGAGCTCGGCGGCGTCGCTTTCGGCGAGTTCAGGCGCCTGTGGCGGCAACGCGGCCTCGCTTTCGGCCGTATCGGCAGGCGTGGCGTTAACGGTAAACGCGTTCATCGAACTGAAATGCGCAGTGAGGCCGGTACCGACCAGGAGAATGCGCAGGCCATCACGCGGGTTCGCCTCGCCGTGCAGGCCTGGCGAGTCACGCCCTGCCACCAAGGCGTCATCGAACAGCACTGCGATACCCGAGGTTTCGCTGAACGCACGCAACGCGCCGGCCAGCGGCTGCGCGTCGATATCAAATCGCGTCGGTCCATGCGTTATCCCTGGCGGTGCTTCCCCTCCCCATGGCGCCGCCTGCGCCGTGCTGAAGCACAGCACGCAGGCCAGTAGCGCGAGGACACAACGTGTCACGATCAGTCCTCGCGCAAGCCAACGCATCACGGGGTTATCAGGCGCAAGGCTAGGTAGCGCACATGACACAAAGGCGCCGGTTCAGTGACAAGGTTGGTGACACCACGGTGACAGGTGTGACGCACTTCCCCGTGCGGGTCGTGACGTGGTATCCAACGCGCCGACGCTCATGGAGAAGGCTTATGCGTATTCGGCAAGATTGCCTTTTGCTTGTCGGCTTGTCCGCCGCGGCGAGCGTGCATTCGCAATCCGTGGTGGAACTTCCGGGCGTTCACGCGCAGGCGACCACCTCATGCGTGGAGCCCGCGCACGCCGGTAGCGCCGCTCTTTCTTATACGTGCCTGAACCAGGCGCTGGCCACGGCGGCGCCCATGCCCTCACCACTGGATGCCAACGACGTGCGCAAGGTGCCGAGCAACAAGCTGGGCCTCTACAACGCCGCCGCACTCGGCCACCGCATGGGCACGAACCTGGGGCAAAGCGTGCAGCCCTACAGGCCGCCCGCCCCGGTCTACCCCTCACCCGTCCACTAAACCGTGGCCCCTGTAGGAGCGCGCTTGCGCGCGATCGCGCGCAAGCGCGCTCCTACAGGGAAGCAGACGCCGAAAGCTGCCGCTTCCTCAGCCTGCGTTCCTGACGAACCGCCCTCTTCTCCCGTCGATCATGCTGCCAAAGGTAAATGGCCGGCGTACTCAGCAACGTAAGCAACTGCGACACCAGCAACCCGCCCAGGATGGCGATGCCCAACGGCACGCGCATTTCCGAGCCGACGCCAAAGCCGATCGCCAACGGCAGCGCGGCGCCCATGGCGGCGAGCGTGGTCATGGTAATGGGCCTGAACCGCACCAGCGCGGCCTCCCGGATCGCATCGATCGGCGACATACCCCGCTCCCGCTCAGCCACCAAGGCGAAGTCCACCATCATGATGGCGTTCTTCTTCACGATGCCGATCAGCATCAGCACGGCGATGACCGACATGAGGGTTAGCGGCGTCTGCGTGACGAACATCGCCAGGTACGCACCCATACCCGCAGCCGGCAAGGTGGAAAGAATGGTCAACGGGTGGATGAGGCTTTCGTAGAGGATGCCCAGCAGCACGTACATGATGACGATCACTGCGACGAGCATCAGGACCGCGCCCACCACGGCCTCGATCAGCTTCTGGTTGGAACCGGAGTGGTCTTTCTGCACTCCGGCCGGTAGCCGGCTGTGATCGACCAGATCATCGACGATGCGTAAGCCCTCTACCTGGCTCACCCCGGGCGCGAGGTTGTAGCTGATCGTTGATGATTCCAGTTGGTTGTAATGGCTGATGCCCGTGGGCGTGATCGATGAAGCGATCCTCGCCACGGCGGACAGCGGCAGCATGGTCCCCCGGTCGCTACGAAGGTACGTGTTCAACAGCGTGCCTGGTTGCAGCGAGGTTGCCCCGGATGCTGTCAATACGACCTTATAGGTATTGGTATCCGAATAGATGTTCGCGATCTGGCGCTGGCCGAACGCGCTGTACAGCGCCTCGTCCACGGCGGCCATGCTCACGCCAAGCCGCGCCGCCGTATCGCGATCGACCGTGATGGCCTGCTCATGGCCGATGGCATCGAAGCTGGTACCCACATCGCGCAGCTGCGGCACGACACGCAGGCGCCGGGCCAGGACCAGGGTCGTGTCCTGCAGGCTGAGGCCGGAGGAACTGGTGAGCTGCAACTGATACTGGGCGCCGCCAGAGCGCGTATCACCGCTGCCCCCGAAGAACTGCACGGGCGACATGACGACCGTGGCATCTGCGAGGTTCTCGTAGCGCTCCGCAAGCCGCCTGATCACCGCCCCCACGGACGCACGGCGCTCGCCGGGGCTCTTCAGGTCGAGGTAGAGCGAAGCGGTGCTTCCCACCGCCCCGCCTTGCCCGCTCCCGCCACCGAGGATGGCCGTGACATCGGCGACATCCGGGTCCGCCAGCGCCGTTTCGGCCACGGCGCGCGTACGCTCTGCCAGGCGCTCCGGCGATATGTTGGCGTCGGCGTGAATTGTCGCCTGCAGCATGCCGAGGTCTTCATCGGGCATGACCCCACCACCGGCTGTTTTGGCTACGGCCACGGCAAGGGCGACCGTCAGGACGATCAGCAGTACCGGTTGCCAACGCATGATCCGACGATGGCGCATGGCCCAGCCCAGCATGCGCTCGTAATGCTGCAGCACACGCTCGTCCCAGCGCTCCATGGCACTCGCCCAGCGCGGAGCGGCGCCAGGGGCCTGATACTGCAGGTAACGCCCGCACAGCGCGGGCGTTATGGTGAGCGACACGACCGCGCTAACGACGATCGCCACCACGAGGGTGACCGAAAACTCGTGGACCAGCGAGACGAACATGTTGTTGCCGAACACCATGGGCGCGAACACGGCGATCAGCGAAAGCGTGATCGACACCACGGTGAAGCCGATCTCCCGCGTTCCCAGCAGCGCTGCCTCCAGGGGGGCCATACCCCGTTCCATATGCCGCACGATATTCTCGATCACGACAATCGCATCGTCGACAACGAAGCCGATAGCGAGCACGAGCGCCACCAGCGACAGGGTGTTGAGCGAGTACCCCAGCACCCACATCGCCACGAACGCGCCAGCGAGCGATAGCGGAACGCTGGCCATGGCGATCAAGGTGGGCCCTGGCCGGCGCAGGAACAGCAGCATCACCCCGGCAACCATCAGCACACTGATGCCAAGCGTTACTTCGACTTCGTGCAAGGCGGTCTTGGTCGATTGGGTCAGGTCGAAGATGGGCGTGATGCGTGTATCCGCCGGCAACAGCCGACGGAGTTCAGGCAGGCGCGCACGAATGGCCTCGGCGGTTGCCACGGCATTGGCTTCAGCGCGTTTGCTCACCTGAAGCACGACACTACGCCGGCCGTTGAACCAGGCCTGTTGGTAGATGTCCTCCTGCCCGCTGCTGATGGACGCCACGTCGGCCAGTCGCACGGGCGTGCCGTTGCGTACCGCGACGATCAGCTGGGCGAACGCGGTCGGGTCACGCAGTGAATCATTCGCCAGCACGGTCATCTGTGAGGTCTTCGAGCCGATCGTGCCCAAGGCTGACGTCACGCTGGCCGCGATAAGTGCGTTGCTCACATCGTTCGCGGTGATGCCCTTGGCTGCAAGCGCCAACGTATCCAGCTCCACGCGCACCGCATGGGGCGAACCACCAGAGACACTCACATTAGCGACCCCATCGATCTGTGCGATAGCGGGTTTCGCCAGGCTATCGGCAAGGTCGAACAGACGATCTGGCGGCACGCTGTCGGAACTGAGCGTAATCAGCAACACGGGGAGTTGCGACGTATCGAACTTGAAATACTGCGGTGGCGCGGGCATGCCCGGCGGAAGATCATTCGCGGCGCTGTTGATGGCCATCTGCACGTCGCGCGCGGCCGCATCGGTATCCGTGCCGAATTCGAACAGTAGCTGCACCTGCGCCGAGCCCTGGTCGGCGATACCTGCCATCTGCTTGATACCCGGGATACGCCCCAGGTGGCGCTCGAGCGGCGCCATGACCGTATTGGCCATGGTATCGGCATTGGCACCCGGCACCTGCGCGAACACCACGACCGCCGGGAATTCGACGGAAGGCAATGCCGCCACACCAAGCTGCAGATACGCCCATAACCCCGCGAGCACGAGGCCTATACCGAGCAACGATGCGCCCGCGGGGCGCCTGATCAACGGGCCAAAAACATTCATCGCTTCCCTGACGCACCCTGCAGTCCAGCCGTGCCAGACCTTATTACGATGCGGTGACGGGGAAGCGTGCCATTGGTTGGCTGACCAATGGCACGGTGCCAATGGCATTGTGCAGGAGCGCGCTGACGCGCGGTGGGTGCTTGCGGGAAGACCCCATCGCGCGCAAGCGCGCTCCTACACGAGCTTATTTCAGCGGGACGGTGATGGTGGGTTCGCTATTGCCCAGACGTGCGGTACCGGGCGCAGCCACGCCCGGCGAGCCGGGGCGGTATGGACGCAGCGATTCAAACTTCTGCTGGTACTCGTCGGTGACCTGTTTGGCTTCGTCGCCGTTGGTGATCACCTTCGGCGTGATCAGCACGATCAGCTCCGTGCGGTTCTTGCCGCGGGTGGTGCTGCCGAAAAGGCGCCCGAAGATGGGGATGCGGTTGAGGCCCGGCACACCGGTATCAGTGGTGTTATCGATCTGGCGGATCAAGCCACCCAGAAGCACCGTCTGGCCGCTCTGCACGGCCACCTGCGTCGCCACTTCACGCTGCTGGATCGGGAAATTGCCCGTCGTCGCATCCTTCTGCCCTGGCGCGCTCACCACCTGGTTGATGTTCATGTACACCAGGCCGCCCGGATTTACGCGCGGACGCACGTTGAGGATCACGCCGGTGTCCTTGTACTCCACCTGACCGATCGTATTGTCGGTATTGGCGTTAGTGTTGATGTAGGTCTGCTGGATCGGGATCTGGTCGCCGACCTGGATGTGCGCCTTCTGGTTGTTCAACACCACCAGCGACGGGGCCGAGAGCGTCTTCGTATTACCGTTCTGTTCCATCGCATGCAGGGCGACGGCCAGGTTGTTGTTCACGAAGGAGTAGAAGAAGGAATCTGTGGCAGGCGTGTAGACATTGCCGGCGTTGCCGATCGCCCACTGCTGCTTGTTTCCTGGCTGGCCTACCGAACCGTTGGTGCCGCCGACCAGGCCTTCCAGGTACCACTGCACACCGAACTGGAAATCACCGGTGAGGTTTACTTCCAGGATGCGCGTTTCGATCTGCACCTGCAGCGGCACGGCATCGAGGCGCTTGATCGCCTGTTCGATCTCCGCCCACTGCGAGGGACGGCAGCGGATCATCAGCTGATTGTTGGTATCCACACTGGTGATGCGCACACCATCGTCGGTGGTGATACCACCGCTGTGCTGGCGACGGCCGGAGGAATCGTCGTCACCGAAACCGCTGCCGGATGACCCGCTACCGAAGGACGAGCCCGTGCCCGTGCCACTGGTGCCGCTGCTCGAAAGGCCGTTGTTGCTGGTGTTGAGGTAACCGGAATTCGTCGACGACGAGCTGTTACCGAACGAGCCCGTGGTGCTGCCCAGGCCAGAACCGCCCCGGTTGCCAAGATCGCTGTCACCACTGCTGCCAAGCGTGCCGGAACTGAGCCCCGGACCCACGCGGCCGCCGCGATCGCCACCGCTGCCGCCGGACCCGCCGCCGTAGATATCAGAAAGGTAATCGGCCAGGTCCGAGGCCTGCACGTTGCGCACGTCGTACACGAACAGCTGCGGCTCGTTACCACCGCCGCGATCGATCCGGTCGATCCAGCTCTTCACCTCTTCCAGATACGTGGCGTTGGGGCTGATAACCACCAGCGAGTTGGTGCGCTCGATAGGAATGAAGCGGAGCATGCCGGCCATGGGCGTGTTGCCCTTGTCGCCGAAGATCGAATCGAGCTTGGGCGTCAGGTCCTTCACTTCCGCGCGCTGCAGGCTGAACACGCCCACGGACATGCCGCGCAGCCAGTCCACATCGAAGGTCTTGATCGTCCGCGAGTAGTTATCCAGCTCCGACGCCGTGCCGGCCATGACCAGCACGTTACGAGTGGGATCGGCCAATAGCGTCGCATCGGCACGCGCGAACGGCTTGATCAGCTTCTGCATCTCGGTGGCCGAGATGAAGTGCAGCGGGAACAGGCGCGCCTGCAGGCCGCCCGGCGGCGCCGTCGCGCCGATGCTCGGCACCACGTTGCCCGGCACGGCATCCTTGGACGGCATGACCACGTAGCGGCCATTGGTGCGAACCAGCGCGTTACCGGTCCACGACAGCAGCGTTTCAAGAATGGGCAATGCCTGCTCGGCCGTGACCGGCTGCGAGGTGGAGAACGAAACATTGCCCTGCACGCCCGGGACGATCGAATAGTTCTCGTGCAGCAGGTCGCCCAGGATGGCTTTCACCACCGACTCGACCGGCTGGTTTTCGAAATTGAAGGTGACCGTGCCCTGCCCCTCGGCGACGGGCTTCGGTTCGGCCAGGCCAACCGGCTTGACGAACTCGCCCGTGCCCGTGGTGATCTGGGCGGGGGCAACCACGGCACTCTGCGGGCCCACCGGCGCCACGATGGTCGGCCGCGGGGCTGGCTTCTCGGTTCCCGCCAGGGCTTCTCGCTGCAGTGCGCCATCGTCTTTGGGTTGCGGTAGCGAGGTGCATCCGGCAAGCGCTACCGCCAGCGCCGTAACGCTGATCACGGGCTTTTTGAACATGGAACAACGTACTCCCTCGTTGGACTCAGTGGCCGTTACCCCTCGGGCGGCCGCCTCGTTAGAGGCCCAACTCTATAGGGAGGTTCCCTTCCAGCGCTAGCGTGTCATTGCAAAACTCGACTGGCGCACATTAACGGCGCGCCGGAACGGGGCCCGGCGCGCCATTCGGGGCGATCCCTGCCCGTTCAGCCCGTGGCCCACTCCGCGTGGAAACTGCCTTTTTCGTCAATCCGCTCGAACGTGTGGGCGCCAAAGAAATCGCGCTGCGCCTGAATGAGATTCGCGGGAAGCACATCGGCGCGGTAGCTATCGTAATAAGCGATGGCGGCGGAGAACCCCGGCACGGGTACGCCCACCCGTACCGCCTCGGCCACGACCTCGCGCAAGGCGCCCTGGTAACCCTGGACGATATCGCGGAAATACGGGTCGAGCAGGAGGTTTTTCAGCTTCGGATCGTGCTGGTACGCATCGGTGATCTTCTGCAGGAAACGCGCGCGGATAATGCAGCCAGCGCGGAAGATCTTGGCAATCTCACCGTAATGCAGGTCCCAGTGGTTCTCTTCCGATGCCGCGCGCAGCTGGGCGAAGCCCTGGGCATAGGAAATGAGCTTGCTCATATACAGCGCCTTGCGCACGGCCTCGATAAAGGCCTTGCGGTCGCCACTGAACTTGCCGGACTCTGGCCCCTTCAGCTGCTTGCTGGCTTCCACACGCTCGTCCTTCATGGAAGACAACACGCGGGCGAACACGGATTCGGTGATGAGGGTAAGCGGCACGCCCAGGTCGAGCGCACTCTGACTGGTCCACTTGCCCGTACCCTTCTGCGCGGCGCGGTCCAGGATCACATCCACCAGCATCTTGCCGGTCTTTTCATCCTTGCGACGGAAAATCTTCGCAGTGATGTCGATCAGGAAGCTATCGAGTTCGCCCTTGTTCCATTCATCGTAGACATCGGCCAGTTCCTCGTTGGAAAGGCCGACCACGTGCTTGAGCACAGCGTAGCTCTCGGCAATGAGCTGCATATCGCCGTATTCGATGCCGTTATGCACCATCTTGACGTAATGGCCCGCGCCATCGGGACCGATATAGGTCACGCAGGGTTCGCCATCAGGAGCTTTCGCCGCGATCTCAGTGAGAATCGGGGCCACCAGGTCGTAGGCATCACGTGGGCCGCCGGGCATGATCGAGGGGCCTTTCAGGGCACCTTCTTCGCCACCGGAAACCCCGGTACCAATGAAATGCAGGCCATCCTTCGCCAACTCCTCGCCGCGGCGCACGGTGTCCTTGTAATAGGTATTACCGCCATCGATCACGATATCGCCCTTGTCCAGCAGCGGGCGCAGCTCCTCGATCACGGCATCGGTGCCCTTGCCGGCCTGCACCATCAACAGGATCCGACGCGGCTTCTCCAGCGAATCGACGAACGCCTGCAGGGTATCGGTGGGAATGAGCTTCTTGCCTTTGCTCTCTTCCATCACCTCATCGGTTCGGGATTTGGTGCGGTTGTAAATGGATACCGCGTGACCGCGGCTTTCGATATTCCAGGCCAGGTTGCGGCCCATCACGGCCATGCCAATCACGCCAATCTTCTGCTTGCTCACGGGTTACTCCGACGAAGCCAACGGAAAGGGTTGAGGATACGTGCGGCGATGCCATCGCGATTGGCGAAATTCGCGCGGGATTCGCCGCATTGCAGCATCACTTCCCCCCAGCATGCCTAGGAAAACGGCGACGGAACGTGATGGCGGTCGGCTATCATGGCCGGCGAACCGGCGGCTGGCCCGCCATGAAGGAAACAGGTACGCATGAACCAGGTGACGTCGCACAAGCGCGACAAGCGTGTGGCCAATGCCCACGAGGCGCTGAAGGGTCTGGTGGCCGATGGGCAGATCATCGCCGTTGGCGGTTTCGGCCTTTGTGGCATCCCCGAGCTGCTGATCGAAGCCCTGCGGGATTCGGGCGTGAAGCAGCTCACTGCCGTGTCCAACAACGCCGGTATCGATGGCGTGGGGCTGGGCCTGCTGCTGGCCACCCGGCAGATCCGCAAGATGGTCTCGTCCTACGTGGGCGAGAACAAGGAATTCGAACGCCAGTTCCTGGCCGGCGAGCTCGAGGTGGAATTCACCCCGCAGGGCACCCTGGCGGAGAAGCTGCGCGCCGGCGGCGCTGGCATTCCGGCCTTCTTCACCCGTACGGGCTACGGCACCCAGGTGGCCGAAGGCAAGGAAACCCGCGATTTCGATGGCCAGATGTACGTCATGGAGCGCTCCATCGTGGCCGACGTGGCCCTGGTGAAGGCGTGGAAGGCGGACCCGTCGGGCAACCTGGTCTTCCGCAAGACCGCGCGCAACTTCAACCCGATGGTCGCCACGGCCGGCAAGGTCTGCGTGGCCGAAGTGGAGATCATGGTGGAGGTGGGTGAGCTGGACCCCGACCAGATTCACACGCCGGGCATTTATGTTGATCGCATCGTGCACAACCCCGCGCCGTCCAAGCGCATTGAACAGCGCACCGTGCGCGCCTGAGGAGAACACCATGGCCTGGACCCGTGAACAGATGGCGCAGCGCGCCGCCAAGGAACTCTCCGACGGCGATTACGTGAACCTCGGCATTGGCTTGCCGACGCTGGTGGCCAACCACCTGCCCGATGGTGTGGATGTGTGGCTGCAATCCGAAAACGGCCTGCTCGGCATCGGCCCCTTCCCCACCGAGGATGAAGTGGACGCCGACCTGATCAACGCCGGTAAGCAGACCGTAACGGCGCGCCAGGGCGCGGCGTTTTTCTCCAGCGCGGATTCGTTTGCGATGATCCGCGGCGGCCATATCGATATCTCGATCCTAGGCGCCATGCAGGTCACCTGCGAGGGCGACATCGCCAACTGGATGGTGCCCGGCAAGATGGTGAAGGGCATGGGCGGCGCGATGGACCTGGTGGCCGGCGTGAAGCGCGTCGTGGTCGTCATGGAGCACACGGCCAAAGATGGCGGCCACAAGATCCTGAAAGAATGCACCCTGCCGCTCACCGGCAAGGGCGTGGTCGATCGCATCATTACCGAGCTGGGCGTGTTCGATGTCACGCCAGGCGGGCTGGAGCTGATTGAGCTGGCGCCGGATGTGGATGTGGCGACGCTGCGCGACGCCACAGGCTGCGAGTTCACCTCGAAGATCTAGAGCATCGCAAAAGAAAAGCCCCGGACCTTGCGGACCGGGGCTTTAAGAAGAAAGTCGCTCCGCAGAGGGCGCCTCAGTGTGGGCCTCGGGGGGGAGGTAGGCCAAAACACCGGGTATAGCGCCAGTACGGAGCGAGGGCCACTACCGACCCAGGGGGAGGGGTTGGTGGTAGGGCGAGACGAATAATAGATTTCCTAGGAAATGTTCGCCAATATATCTTTCAGCGATCACTTATATGAAATACGACTATGTTTGACCTGCGCCAGCTGCGCTACTTCGTCGAGGTAGCGGAAACGCTGAGCTTTACCCAGGCCGCGCAGCGCCTGCACATTTCGCAGCCACCGCTTTCTCAGCAAATACAGGCACTTGAGGCCGATCTTGGCGTTCGCCTACTGGACCGTAACCGGCGCCGCGTGGCATTGACCGAGCCTGGCCGCATCTTCCTTATCGAAGCGAAGGCCATCCTCGCCCGTGCGGAAAGCGCCCGCACGGTGGTCGCCGAGGCGGCCGCCGGATTCACCGGCAACCTCCGGCTGGCCTATGCGCTCTCCATTTCTTTCCACCGGGCCCTGCCCGAGACACTCATCCGCTTCTCCCACGCCGCCGCCGGCGTGAGCCTGCACCTGGTGGAGATGCCGACCAACGCGCAGTATGACGCCCTGCTCAGCGGCCAGATCGACGTGGGCCTGCTCCGCGCCCCGCCCGAGGGTGTGGCCAATGCGCGCCAGCTGAAGATGGAAGTGATCGACCAGGAACCGCTGGTGCTCGCCCTGCCCGCGGGCCACCGCCTGGCCAAGCAGCCCACCGTCACCATGGCCGACCTGGCCGGGGAGCGCTTCGTGGCACCGCCGCGGGCGTACGCCGCGACCCTCATTGACCGGCTCAACATGCTGGCGGGCAAGGCGAACTTCCGCCCCAACATCTATCAGGAAGCCCAGCAGATACCGTCGCTGCTACCGCTGGTGGCCGCTGGCATGGGCGTCGCGCTGGTGCCGGCATCGCTACGGGCGGTGAGCCTGGATAAGGTCGCCTTCGTGACGATTGACGACCCGGAGGCCTGGATGTTGCTCGCGGTGGGCTGGAGGGCCGACAATACGTCGCCCGTGCTGGAGATCTTCCTGCGCACGGTGCGCGAGGCCCGGGCGAAGCTGGGCCTTGGCTGAAACGCGAGTTGATTCCGGCGCTTGCGTTAAGCCGAGGGGATGGTTACAATCCCGTTTTTCCCGTATCTCATTTGTATCAGGAGCTGGCCGTGAAGGTGCTTTCTTCTTTGAAGTCCGCGAAGTCGCGTCACCGTGACTGCAAAGTCGTTCGCCGTCGCGGCAAGGTGTTCGTGATCTGCAAGTCGAACCCGCGTTTCAAGGCCCGTCAGCGCTAATTTCAGCCGCGATGGGTTCTACTTAAAAGGCCGCGCAAGCGGCCTTTTTTGTTGCCCAACGCCCGGAGAATGAGCCCGTTAGCCGGACGCAGCGACCGGATACGGGGAATCCGGGATATCCCCGCTATCGCCCATGAACACGCAATTGCGGCCCGAGCGCTTGGCGCGGTACAGCGCACCATCCGCCACCACCAGCAGGCGGTGAAGCTCAAACCCACACTGCAACGTTGACGCCACGCCAAAGCTCGCCGTCACCAGCAACTCCGGCCGCGACGGCGTCGCCGATGTGGCCGAGATCGACAAGCGCAGCTGTTCGGCACGCGCCCTCGCCTGTGCCGGGCTGCAGTCCGGCAACAACACCGCAAACTCCTCGCCACCCAGCCGGCCAAACACATCACACGCGTGCAGCGCACGGCGGCACACATCTACGGCGCGCTTCAACACCTCATCGCCTACCGAGTGGCCCCAGGTGTCGTTTACATTCTTGAAGTGATCCAGGTCGAACAGGATCAGGCAGGCCCCGCGATCCGAACGTGCGCCATACGCCAGCACCCGCTCCGACTGCTCCACGAAATGCTCACGGTTGCAGATGCCGGTCAGGCCATCGCGACGTGCCATGCGCATGAAGCGCAACTGAGAACGGCGCAGGCGCAACACAAGCGCCACGATGCCGACAAGGCACAGGCCCAGCACGAAGATGTACAGACGCCCGGTTTCCACCTCTTTCTTATCCAGCGCGTTCGATAGGCGCAGGATTTCGTTCTTCTTGTTCAGCGCATCCACTTCCGCCTTGCGCGCCACCACCTGCTGGTCGACGATCTGGAAGGCGAGACTGCGTGCACTGATGTCATCGAGGTAGGCCTTGTCGGCGGCCATGTACTGCTCGTGGTAATTCAGCGCCGACTGGGCGTTGCCCTGGCGTTGTTCCACTTCGTACAGCACTTTGAAGCCCGTGCGCTTGGGATCGGTGAACTCGTCGCGTACCGAACCGGCCACGGCGGAAAGCGCGTAACGGCGCGCGCTCGCCACGTCATCCATGGCCAGGTAAGCGCTGGCCAGCGTTGCATCGAACTCCGCAAGCAGGGTGGCGTAGCTGGTATCGCGCAGGTCGTCGCGATGGGGCTCCAGCAGCTCGATGGCCGTGCGCGGCTGGCCATGGCGCAGGTAGAACGAGCCAATATCCGCACGCATGGTGTCGGCGAAGACCGTGTCGCCAGCCTTGTCGCACGACTCGATGGCGCGCTGGTACTCCGGATCGATCGATGCCAGCCGCCCTGCTTCGCTACGGGCGCGCAGCAGGTGCTGCATGCCCTTGCACTCGGTCTCGCCTTCGGGCGGCTCATCCACCATCTGCTTCGCGTACGCTTCCGCGGCATCGAACTGGCCCGCCGAGCTCAGCAGTTGGGAGGCCTCGCCCAGCGCGGCAAAGCGCGCCCGGGAGTCGCGAATCGACGGCAGCAGTTCCTGCATCTGGTTCAGGCGGCGGAACGCATCCTCGTAGCGGTGCGACACACCAAAGAGATTGATCAGCGTGGCGAGGGCGCGTACGCGCAGCACCGTATCGGGCGATGTATCTGCCACGCTTTCAAGCAAGCCGCGGGCCTTCTCGAAATCGCCGACCCAGGTAGCACGCCACCCTTCAAGGAACGCCAGCTTGGCGGCAGAGGTGCCGTCCAGTTGTGCGCGCATGGGCGCGACATCTTGCAGCAGATGGGTGAAGCCATCGAAATCCGCGTGCTTGACCTGGTCCGCGCGCTCAAGCAGCGCTGCCGCCTGCGCAGGCGTCTTCGCCGGTTCCGCGTGAACGGCCGCCATGCCCATCGTGGGCACGGCCAACAGGAACAAAGCGTGTCGGATCCAGCGTGTCACGGGCATCAATGTCCCTTCCGTGGCGGCGCATCGGGCGCCTTCTTCTTCAACGGGTCGTTGCCGTCCTCGTCATCGCCGTCATCCTCATCCGGCGCTTCCTCATCACCATCCGGGCCAGGCATCTGGGTGGCAATGAACTGTGCACCACCGAACAACGCGCGCAAGGTCTCCACATCGCCGCCGGCCAGGGCCTCGCGCGTTGCTTCGTCGTCAATCCCCAGCGCCACGAGCAGCGCTTCGCGATCGGCCGCAGGGCCACATCGCAGCGCCGCGTCCTGCCCGACGCGGGCGAGAAAGTCCATGACGTTTCCCATCGCACCTGTCCGTTGGGCTGGAGGCCTTGCCCCCGGCCCGCTTGGCTCGCCTCCCCTCGAGGCAAATCATGGCGCGATCATACCGCCACGCGCGGCGGTGCAGTAGTAGGCCACCCGGCCGGGCCCAAAGGGTCGAGACCAGCATCACACCAACGCGGTGTTCAAGGCTCGAGCGCCACCGTGCAATCAATGCCCTGGCGGGCCATCTTGGCGTACGGGCAGAGACGCTCGGTGCAGCGCACCAGTTCCTCGGCCACCGCCCGGGCCACCCCGGGCAGGCGGATGCGCACATCGGCCACCAGGGTAAATTGCCCATCCACCGGATCGCGCCCGAATGTCACCCTGGCCTTCACGGCCGCATCGGGAATGGTGATCGCCGAACGCTCGGCAAGCAGGGAAAGCGCGCCGTGGAAGCACGCGGCGAAGCCTGCGGCAAACAGCTGCTCGGGGTTTGTGCCGCCGCCGGGTCCGCCCAGGGCTTGCGGGAGGCGTAACGCAATATCCAGTTCGCCATCGGAAGAACGCGCCACGCCTGACGCCCTGGCATGCGCGGCACTGCCACCGGTCACCGTGACGTCGGCCGTGTAGAGCGGCTGGAAGGCCTCGCCGTGGTAGCGATCCAGGAAGGATACGTGCGGCGCCTTGGGCTCCATGGCGGGGGAGCCTTCAGGCTGCCGCGTGGGGACCGGATGCCTGGCTGGCCAGCCAGGCATCGAGGCTGATCTTGCCCAGGTGCGCACCGGGGCCCGGTAGTAGCGACTCCCAGCCAATCAGGCCGCCAAAGTACGGCGCAGCAGGGTCGCCGTGCACCCGTCGCGCGTCGCCCTTGGCACGCAGGTAGCGGCGCACCAGCTCATCCATCGGGAACGCCTCGGGGCCGGCAACCTCGGTGAACGCATTGGTGGGGGCGGCCATGGCCGCCTCGGCGACCGCAGCAGCGACCTCGTCGGCAGCGATGGGCTGGATGCCGCCGGTCGATACGGCGATGCTCGGGCCCTGCCCTGCCTCGTTGGCGATGCCGGCGGTGAACTCAAGGAATTGCGTGGCGCGAACGATGCTGTACGGCACGCCGGATTCGCGAATGATCCCCTCCTGCGCATCCTTGGCGGCGAAGTACGCATTACCCGGTTTGCGATCGGTACCCACGATGGACAGCGCGACGTGGTGCTTCACACCCGCCCGACGCTCGGCCGCGGCGATGTTGCGCCCCGCCGTGCTGAAGAAATGCATGACATCATCCGCCGCGAACGATGGCGAGTTCGCCACATCCACCACGGTATCGACACCCGCCATGGCGGCATCCAGCCCTTCGCCCGTGAGCGTATTCACGCCGGTGGACGGGGCGGCCGCAAGCGCTTCGTGCCCGTGTTCGCGTAGCCTACCGACGACCTTGCTGCCAATCAGGCCGGTACCGCCGATAACGAGGATTTTCATGGTGGTCTCCGATCGCAAAAGCTGTAGGGGCAAAGGCTAGGCCGGTGCCCGGGGTGCGGGTAGCCCCGCGCGTGACCTCACCGTGTTGCCGCGGACGCACCAATACGGTTGTCGTCACCGCAGTCAAAATCCAGCGCACGGATGGCGGCGATCATGTAGTCGACGAAGACGCGGATCCGCGAGGGCATCTGCTGGCGGCTGAGGTAGCACACGTAGTGGCCGCGGTCCTCAGGCGCATGTTGCGGAAGGCACGCCACGAGGCGACCCGACTTCAGGTGATCGCACACCTGATAGCCGGCCAGTTGGGCCAGGCCCTCCCCATCCAGCGCCGCCTGCAACACCAGGTCCGCATCGTTAAAGGACAGCATGGAGGCCGGGCGCACCTTCTTGTCCCGGCCATCCACGCGGAACTCCCAATCGAATGTGCGGCCATTCGCCAGTCGATAGCCCAGGCATTCGTGCGTGGCGATGTCATCGAGTGAACGTGGCGTAGGGTTTCGCGCGAGGTACCCCGGCGATGCGCAAAGGAACATGCGCATGGGCACGATCTGCCGGGCGATCACCTGGCTATCCTCCATGCGGCCGTTACGGAACGCGACATCAACGTGGTCGGTAATGAAATCGGCCGGGCGGTCATCCAGCAGCAGCTCGACCGCAACATCCGGGTATGCGGCGCGAAACCCGTGCAGCAGGGGCGCCACCACCTTACGGCCGAAACCGACCGCAGCGCTGATACGTAGCCGGCCGCGCGGCGGCCCCTCGCGCAGTTCGCGCATGTCTTCCAGTGCCTGGGCAATCCGCTCAACGCCCGGCTGGCAGTTCTCGAAGAACAGCGAGCCTTCCGGCGTGAGCGATGTACTGCGCGTGGTGCGAGAAAACAGCCGCGCACCGACCTGTTGTTCGAGCTTCTGCACACTGCGGCTCACCGCGCTGCGACCGATGCCCAGGCGATCGGCGGCGCGCGCGAAGCTGCCTTCGTTCACCACGGCAATAAAGGCGATCACGCCGGCGTAACTGGCGGAGAAGCTCGACGTGAGTGCGTCGGCACCGACGCGGGCGGCTTGCGGAAAAGGCGTGACGTTCATGGGGTGTCTCCGTGGGCGCTGGCGTGCAGGGCACGCAGGCGCGATCGGGCATCGTCGATCAATTGGCGGCAGCTGGCGCCGTCACGACCGAGCAAGGTGGCAACTTCATCCATGGGTTTGCCGAGCACCTCGCTCAGCAGGAAGGCCAGCCGCGGCAGCGCCGGCAGCTGCTGCAGGGCGGCCTGGAACTCGTCCCACACGCGGTCGCAGCTCTCCCTAGTGTGCGGCTCGGCGATGCGCGGCGGGGCCATGTTTTGAGTGTCCATGTCTAACAGACGGCGCAGCCACCCGCGCTGTGACAGGGGCATTGGTGCGTTCCACGCAACACCGTGCGGACGGCGCCGTGGCTACCGGATGCGCGGCACGGGGCCTAGCTTGTGGGCATCCCGGATCGCCGGGCTTCCCTTCCCTACCGCGTGAGGTTCCACCGATGAGCAAGCGTCTTGATTACCAGCTGCAATCGCCCGAGTTCACGAAGAAGCTGGTCGAGCTTTCGATCGCACAGCGCAAGGACAGCAGCATCGAGCCTGGCCTGAAGCACATGCTCGACCTGCGCGCTTCGCAGATGAACGGCTGTGGCTTTTGCGTCGATATGCATGTCAAGGAAGCTATTGCCGGCGGCGAGCGCCAGCTGCGCTTGCACCATGTGGCGATCTGGCGTGAATCCGACCAGTTCACCCCGCGCGAGCGAGCGGCGCTGGCGTACGCGGAAGCCCTGACCGAGCTGAAGCCGGAAGGCATTACGGACGAGCTATACAAGACCGTACGCGAGCAGTTCTCGGAAAAGGAACTGTCGGACCTGACCTTCGCGATCATGACGATCAATGCATGGAACCGCGTCAACATCGCCTTCCACACCGTGCCCGGTTCGCTGGACAAGGCCTACGGCCTCGACAAGGTCGCCGTCGGCTGATCGCACCCACTACCAGAGGACACCTCCATGAAAGCGATCCACACGATTGCCACGCTGGGCTTGCTGGCGGCCTGTGGCGCCGCGATTGCCCACGGTGACGACCACGCAGCGACCACGGCGCAGCCCAAGGTCACCCTGCTGAGCAACCACGACATGCCGGATGTACCGGGCAAGGAAATCACCACGATCACCGTGGATTACCCGCCCGGCGTCGTCGAGCATGTGCACCACCACGATGCCAATGCCATTGTGTACGTGCTCGAAGGCAACATCATCGAAGGCGTACAGGGCCAGCCCGAGCAACACCTGAAGGCGGGCGACACCTTCTACGAAGGCCCGAACGACACCCACACCATCGGCCGCAATGCCAGCCAGACCGAGCCGGCCCGGTTCGTGGTCTTCATCGTCCACGACAAGGGCAAGCCGATCGTGTTGCCCGGCGCGAAAGGCGGCCACTAGCCATTGCGATCAAAAACCGCAGGAACTTGCTGGACGCGGCATGAGGGGGCGTGTCACAACTCGCAGGCCTGATCCGTCTGGAGTGACATGAGCGCCGCTACCGCCACCTTTACCGCCTTGCGCCCCCGGCTGCACGGCATTGCCTACCGCATGCTCGGCTCCGTACCCGAAGCCGAGGATGTGGTGCAGGATGTGTGGCTGCGCTGGCACGGGGCGGATGCGGCGCACATCGAGAATGCCGAAGCGTGGCTGGTGGCCGCGACCACCCGCCGCGCCATCGACCAGTTGCGCGCCGCGCGCACGCGGCGCGAGCACTACGTAGGCATCTGGCTGCCCGAGCCGGTGCTCACCGACGATAGCGCGACCCCGGAAGACCTTCAGGAGCTGGCCAGCGATGTTTCCGTGGCGTTCCTGGCCCTGCTGGAGCGCCTGGCCCCCGAAGCCCGCGCGGCGTTCCTGCTGCGCGAGGTGTTCGACGAGGACTACCCGGAGATCGCCCACGTGCTGGGCAAAAGCGAAGCGGCCTGCCGCCAGCTGGTACACCGGGCCAAGGAGCAACTGCGCGATGAACGGCCACGTTTCGAAGTGAACCGGGCGCTGCACGCCGACCTCGTGCGGCGCTTTGCCGGCGCCATGGCCAGTGGCGACTTCCGCTCCATGCGCGAGATCCTGGCACCGGATGCCGTGCTGATGGGCGACGGGGGCGGTTACGTATCCAGCTTCCCCAAACCCATGGAAGGCGGGGTGCGCATCGCGCAGCTGCTGTATGCGCCCAGTATCCGCAACGATCGCGGCATGCACGTGGCGATCGCGAGCGTAAACGGCGAACTGGCCGTGCTGCGCTACTTCGCAGGCGCCCTGGAATCGGTGCAGACCTTCGCGACCGAAGATGGCCACATCACGGCCATCCACGTGCAACGCAACCCGGAGAAGCTGGCGCGGTTCGTGACCGGCCAAGCCGGATTCCGCCCCCTGTAGGAGCGCGCTTGCGCGCGACCCGGCGGCACCGCAAGCACCCATCGCGCGCAAGCGCCCGCCCATGTGACCAAATCCCTGCGCTTCTGCCGAAAATGTGCTCTCTGTCACGTTTTTAAGCTACCATCTGCCGAAATTGCCTAAATCGTTCTAAATAGCGATCTTGCCCTCGCAGGGGATGGAGCAGGTATGGAGTACCTCGATGCGGAGAACGCCCTTCTCCGTGAAGGATTGCGCGCGAGCCGCATCGGCCTCTGCATCGTGGATGCCCAGGGCCGCGTCGTTCAGACCGCCGGCGATTTCGCCGAGCGCATAGGCACCACCGACCGTGACCTGCTGGGTAGCAGCCTTCGCCTGCACTTGCCGAGCACCCTGCTGCTGCCTGGCCTGGCGGGCCTGCTGAACCCCGACAGTGGTGACATAGGTAGCGAAGGCCACCTGCGCGGCCAAGGCGGTGCGGACAAGATCCTCCTGTTCCAGGCGCGCACCACCACCCTCGATGGCGCACGCTTTCGCATCATCACCGTGGTGGACCTGGATAACTTTGGCGCCACCCGCGGCCGCATGGGCGACCTGCAGGATACGTTGCAGGCCATTGCCGCTGGCGTGGTGCTGGTCGATGCGCAGGCACCCGACCTGCCGATCACCTACGTTAACCGCCGTTTCGAGCAGCTCACCGGTTACAGCGCCCGCGAGTGCATTGGCCGCAACTGCCGGTTCCTGCAGGGCCCGGAGACGGACCCAGCTGCCGTCGAAGCGCTGCGCCGGGCCATTTCGCTACGCCAGGCGACGCAGGTCGTGGTACGCAACTACCGCAAACATGGCGAGGCATTCGATAACGAGCTATTCCTCTCGCCCATCTTCGATGGGGACGGCAACCTGCGCTGGCTGCTTGGCGTGGCGCGCGAGCGCCGCGAGCGTTCGCTTTCGCAGGCGGCCGCATGACGGCCGTGGCGGGGCGCCTTTCCGTGGCGTTCGCGCCCATGCCACTGGAGGATGCGTTGCTACTGCGCGCGGCCCTGCGCGCCGCGGGAGTGCGCTGGCGCACGGTGCCTGTGGAGCGCTGCGATGTGCTGCTGGGCACGGACCCGGCCGCCTTGCCACGCACGCCCAGCGATAAGGTGATTCGCATTGTCGCCGGGCCGCGCCGCGCGAGCGCGCCCGATATTCGTTTTCTCGATCGCTGGCCGCATACGGGCCAGCTCGCAGATACGATCGCGCAGGGCCAGCGGGCGGCGAACAGCCCGTTTGGCGACGTTGCGCGGGCCGCCGTCGACGCATCGCCCACCTCGGTCGATGCGTGGCTGGCACACGCAACCCATGCCGGCGCGACCGGCCAGCGCCTGCAGATCGATGGCACCGCCGGCCCGATCGCATGGATCGATGCCACGGCGAACGCGGGCTGGGTAGCCCCCGCGGTTGCGACCGCCCTGCCTGCCGCCATGAGCGATGCCGCGCTGAGCGCACGCGCCACCGCGGGCGAGGTTCCGGCCGACGCCCTGCGCTGCTCCATGGCGCACCTGCTGTGGGCGATCGCACTGGGGCGCCCGTGGGCCGTCGATGAACTGAACCTCGAACGCCACCGCCGGCTCCGCCTGAAACGCTGGCCAGACTTTGGCTCGCTCGAACGCCGCGATACGTTCCTGCGGGTTGCGTCGCAACTCATCCGCGAGCCGACCTCGCTGGATCACCTGCTGGCCGCGCACCCGGCCCGGCAGGCCGATGTGCTGGCCCTGCTCGCCGGCTGCCGCCTGTGCGGCTGGCTGGATGTGACCGAAACATTCGACAAGGACGCGCCAACCCGTCGCGACGCGCCCGCACGGGGGCCGCTGCATGCGGCCATGGGCAAGCTGCGCCGCGCGCTTGGCATGGGGAGCCACGGGTGAACCAACGCGATTACAAGATCGTTTTCCTTGGACCGATGGGTGCGGGCAAGACCACCGCCATCTCAGCGATCAGCACACGGCCGCCGGTGGCGACCGAAGTGCGCAACACCGACCTTGCCGCCCACGGCAAGGCCTCAACCACGGTGGCGCTCGATTACGGTGAAGTGGCGCTCGACGACGGCGGTACGTTGCGCCTTTACGGTGTACCCGGCCAGTCGCGCTTCTCCTTCATGTGGCCGATGGTGGGCAAAGGTGCGCTAGGCGCCGTGCTGCTCGTGGACGCGACGCGCGCTGACTGCCTTAGCGGCCTGGATCCGTTCCTCGACGCGTTCGATAGCCTGTTCCGTGCGTCCCGCGCCGTGGTCGGCGTCGGCCGCACCGATGAACCGGGATCACGCCAGGCCGATGACGTGACGGCACACCTCGCTGCACGCGGCCTCGCCGCTCCCGTGTTTTCGGTGGACGTGCGCCAGCGCGATGACGTGAACCTGCTGCTGGATGTGTTGTTCGTACAGATTGAAGCGCAAGCCGACACGCTGCGCATGGAACCCGCCCCATGACCGTGCTCAACGAACCCGCCCGCCCGCTCTCACGCACGCAGCGCTACGTGCTTGAGCAGTTCCTGCAAGCGTTGGTCGATCGCCTGAACGGTGCCGAAGGCGCCATCCTGGCGACCGCCGATGGTTTCCCGGCCGCCTTCTCGGGCGTGCTCGATGAGGGAATGCAGAGCCGCCTCGCCGCCGTGATCAGTTCACTGAGCGCCCTGGGCGAGGCCGCTGGCGAACAGGTCGCCGCAGGCCCTCTCAACGTGGTGAGCCTGCAGTACGAGGCACGCCAGATCCAGCTGATTGCCATGCGCGGGGAGCGCAGCGATTACGTGCTGGCCGTGCTTGCCCGCCCGGACCTGCTGCTGGGCAACAGCCTTTGGGCACTGCGCGAATGCGCGGCCCAGATCATCGCCGCGCTCAAGCCCTGAGCACGCGGCTGCTCCACACCACGCGACGCACTTCAAACAAGGGGAACCACCATGGCTACGCTCAACGAATCGCTCGATAACCTGATGACCACCGATGGCGCGATCTGCGCGGCGCTGGTGGATGCCAACAGCGGCATGTGCCTGGGCACCGCCGGCAACGCCACATCGTTCGACCTGGATATCGCCGCCGCGGGTAACACCGAGGTGGTGCGCTCAAAGCTGAAGACGATGTCGGCACTGGGCATCAAGGAATCCATCGAGGATATCCTGATCACCCTCGGCAGCCAGTACCACATCATCAACCCGGTGACCCAGCACAACGGCCTGTTCTTCTACGTGGTGCTCGATCGCGCCAAATCGAACCTGGCCCTGGCCCGCCGCCGTACCGCGGATGTGTCAACTGCGCTGGCGATCTGACATACGCCGCCTGTAGGAGCGCGCTTGCGCGCGATGGGTGCTTGCGGCAAGACCTTTCGCGCGCAAGCGCGCTCCTACAAGTAAAAAAAGGGCCCCGCAGGGCCCTTTTTTTACTTGTAACGAACGCCTTTTATCTCGTACGTCTTCGTGCCGTTAGGGGCAACGAAATCGAACTCATCGCCTTCGTTCTTGCCGATCAGCGCGCGCGCGATCGGGGAGCTCACGGCGATCAGGTTCTTCTTGATGTCCGCCTCCAGGTCGCCCACGATCTGGTAGGTCACCTCCGCCTCGGAATCCAGATCGACCAGGTCGACGATGGCACCGAACACAATGCGCGGCGCAACGGCCAGGCGCTCGGTATCGATGATCTCGGAGTTCGACAGCGCAGCCTCGAGCTCGTTGATGCGACCTTCATTGAAGCCGTGCATTTCGCGCGCAGCGTGGTACTCCGCGTTCTCCTTCAGATCGCCATGCGCCCGGGCCTCGGCCACGGCCGCGACGATTTCCGGGCGCTTCACGCGCTTCAGGTACTCCAGCTCATCGCGCAGGCGATCGGCGCCCACCGCCGTCATGGGAGGACGAGTTACGCTCATGCCTTCAGCTCCTTGTGCAGATCCTGCAGGCTGTTGACTTCCGGCTCCGCGTGGAAATCAAGCGAGTGCACCAGGGCACGCGCGCCTGCGACGGTCGTGGAATACGTGACGCGCTGCTGCAGCGCTTCGCGGCGGATCGAGAACGAATCGGAAATGGCCTGCTTGCCTTCCGTGGTGTTGACGATATAGACCACTTCGCCGTTCTTGATCAGATCGACGATGTGCGGGCGGCCCTCGAGCACCTTGTTGATGCGCTCGGCGGCGACGCCGTTATCCTGCAGGAACTTCGCGGTACCCGAGGTAGCCACCACGGTGTAACCGCGCTGGGCCACTTCCTGGGCGATCGGCAGCAGGCGATCCTTATCGGCATCGCGCACCGACATGAACACCTTGCCCTTCGGCGGCGCCTTGATGCCGGCGGCCTCGTGACCACGCGCGAACGCAGCGCCGAACGTACGGCCCACGCCCATCACTTCGCCGGTGGACTTCATCTCGGGGCCGAGGATCGGATCCACGTTCTGGAACTTCAGGAACGGGAAGATCGCTTCCTTGACCGCGTAGTACGACGGGATGATTTCCTTCGTGGTGCCCTGCTTCTCCAAGGAGATGCCGGCCATGGCGCGCGCGGCGATCTTGGCCAGCGACATGCCGGTGGCCTTGCAGACGAACGGTACGGTGCGCGAGGCGCGCGGGTTCACTTCCAGGATGAAAACGTCATCACCCTGGATGGCGAACTGCGTATTCATCAGGCCGACGACCTTCAATTCACGGGCCATCACCTTCACCTGGCGGCGCATCTCATCCTGCACCTCCTGGGTCAGCGAGTACGGCGGCAGCGAGCACGACGAATCGCCCGAGTGCACGCCGGCTTCCTCGATGTGCTCCATGATGCCGCCGATAAGGACGTTGCCCTCGGCATCGGCCACGATATCCACGTCCACCTCGACGGCGTGATCGAGGAAGCGATCAAGCAGCACCGGCGATTCGTTCGACACCTGCACGGCCTCGCGCATGTAGCGCGTGAGATCCGCGTCGGCGTAGACGATTTCCATGGCGCGGCCTCCGAGCACGTAGCTCGGGCGCACCACCAGCGGGTAGCCGATCTCGCGGGCCAGGGCCAGCGCTTCGTCGGCGTTGCGCGCGGTGCGGTTCGGCGGCTGCTTCAGTTCCAGCTT
>Ga0157369_10000823_pt1 | contig 39591 bp, 36 predicted proteins | sample C25metaG_FD_113461 | JGI IMG/M metagenome (GOLD analysis project Ga0157369, IMG submission 113461) | Corn rhizosphere microbial communities from Kellogg Biological Station, Michigan, USA - C2-5 metaG | ecosystem: Host-associated > Plants > Roots > Rhizosphere > Soil | place: USA: Michigan... | reverse complement strand
CGGCGAGGTTTTTCTCTTCGGGACGGCCATGAGGCACCTATTCGATTAGCAAAAAAATTGGCGACGATCTCACGCCTTCTCAACGGGGAACCCCGCGGCGGCGGCCGGATCGTCGCGAACCGCCGCCCCTATAGCGAAACGGAGGCGGAGCGCAAGACGGAGTCACCGACCAGCGGATTGGTCGCTCGTTCATGCCCGAAGGTGGACATTGGTCCGTGGCCGGGAATGAATCTGGTGTCGTCGCCCATCGGCCACAGCCTCTCCGTGATCGAAGCGATCAGATCCCGGTGATTGCCGAGGGGAAAATCCCAACGTCCGATTGATCCCTTGAACAAGACGTCGCCGACAATCGCCAGGCTGGAATCGCGATGGTGAAAAACAACGTGTCCGGGCGTGTGGCCGGGGCAGTGACGAACGTCAAAGACCAGATCGCCAACGGTGACGGTGTCCTCGTCCTCAAGCCAGCGGTCTGGCTCGAACGGCTCTCCATGAAGACCCCAGCGGCGGCCGTCCTCGGCAAGCTGCGCGATCCAGTATCGATCGGCTTCGTGCGGGCCTTCGATCGGTATGCCCAACTCTTTCGCAAGCACACCGGCTTCGCCGCAATGATCGATGTGGCCGTGGGTCAGCAGGATTTTTTCGATCGTCACCCCGGTCTGCTTGGCGGTCGCTTTGAGCCGCTCAAGATCGCCGCCTGGATCGACGAAGGCAGCCCGCAACGTGCTGGTGCACCACAGCAAAGTGCAATTCTGCTGTAGTGGTGTGACTGGCGTGATCGCCGCGCGGAGAGGCGGAATTTCGCTCATTGCGGCTACCTAGAAGAGTCCTCGCCCGGCGCAATGGGGTTGTCCTTCTGTTTCGCGTTGGCAATGGAGCGGCAATGGACATGCCCGCCACCCGCGATCTTGAGGAAGTCATGAAGTTCGATCCCGAAGAGGGGATCACAAACCTCGACGAGCACCTGGACCGGTTGAAGCGCAAGGCAGACGAGCTTGGCTATCAATTCGACCGCCACGCCGCTCGCAATGAGCTCCAGGCAGCGACCTTCGGAAAACGCACCGCCGCCACCGCGAGGCTTCTGATCGCGCCCTCAGGAGCGATTGTTATCCAGATCTCCGACTGATCAGGCGGCGAGCGGGAAACGCAGCAGCCGATTGGCGACAGGGACCAGGGCCAGAGCCTCGGGCCCGATCGCTTTCGCAATCTCGGGATGGCGGGCATCGAGGCCACCGGTCAGCGCTCCGAAAGCAGGCAGGATCAGCTTGGTTTCCGATCGCAGGAAGCATCGCTTGGAAACAGACCGCCCCTTGCGACTGATCCGCAACTTCGGGTGAAAATGACCGGAGATTTCGGGACGCGATTCGCCGCTCTGTGCCTCGTGGCGAAGAATGATTCCCGCAATTTCCACTTCCTCGGCAATGCTTCGGCCGCAATGATCGGCAAAACCCGGGTCATGGTTGCCGACAATCCACGTCCAGTCGAGCGCGGCCGTTAGTTCAAGAAGCAGCTTACGCGATTGCTCCGGCAGCCGATCACAGCCGAACCGGTCGTGAAAGCTGTCGCCGAGGCAATAGAGCCGCGTCACCCCCGTCCGCGCCACCTCTACGCCGAGAGCTGTCAGCGTCGCGTGCGAGTCATAAGGTGGGAGGAACTGACCGCCGCTCGCGTACCAACTCGCCTTCTCCAAATGCAGGTCAGCGACGAGCAGGGCCTCTTGCGCCGGCCAGTGGAGCGCGCCGTCAGCGGATGGGACAAAGACTTGGCCCGCGAATGAGAACGAGGACACCCGTTCCTACTCCAGCGACAGCAGGTGATCGCGCAGCGCACGCGCGTCGTGCAGCGCGTTGTGGGGCACCCTGCTGTTCGCGGCTGTACTGAAATTGCTCAGCGGCGTCAGCCGGAAGGTTAAGTGACGGAGTTCGATCATGTCGCCCGGGCCGGTGATCATCAGGTTGCAGAATTGCGCAACGTCCTCGGGCCAGTCAGCGACGATGAGCGGCTCCTCATCGCCGTCGAGATAGCGCTCCAGCGCATGTGCAGCATCTTTGCGGCTAAGTCTTGGGCAGGATAGCCGGTCAGGCACATGATCGAGGTATGGCGCGACATGCCTATCAACCCAGTCGACAAGCGGATCCGAGACGGCGAGCGTCAGGTAAAGCTCGTCACCGTCATCGGGGACCAGCGCCAGGCTGAGAAGCGCGCCGCCCACCCCATTATACTCTGTATCGAGAAAATAGCGCACTAGCGCGCCGGCGGCGCCTGCATCGCCATGCAATTGTCAGTGGGAAGCGCGCGGCCGGCTTGGCAGCGGTCGGCCATTGCCCGAGCCTCCCTGCCTCGCTCCTCATCCTGCTTGCGGAGCTCTGCCCCCCGTTTCTCGTCAGCCTTCTTCTGGTTGGGAAGTGCTGCATTCACCCCGGCCGACGCAACCTTAACCGGGATGCTGACGACATCGACCGCCGTTTCGGCAGCGGTCTTGACGATGCAGCCGGATAAAAGGGGAAACAGGACGACGGCGAGCACGAAGCGGGACGAATCAGTCATTGCCTAAATCATAGCGATGAAAAGAAATTCCACATCAGGTCATTTGCGCTGATTGCCGTGGATGGTTGCAAACGGCCCTGCTGCGTGCCGCCCCCAGCCCAGCTGTGGCCGCCGGTATCGGTGACGCAAAGCTCGACGGGTGCTCCGCCGGGTTTGGCGGGATGCAGATCGCAGTGAGCGCCGGGAACAGCGAGCACTCGCTTCGCGGCAGTGTCCGCGCGATCGATCGCCACCCATTTTGTCTGGCTCGCGGGAACGGAGGTAAAGTCCACCTGAGCCACGGAGAGATCGCCCTTCCCGCCGTTGAACGGAACGTGATTGTCGTCGAGTGCGTGGAATTCGATCACCGCAACCGGATGGGCAGGATGGCAAATAGTGGTGTTGTCCGTTCCCTCCACCGGCGCAATGGCGCGCACTTCCGGCGCTTCGCAGGCCAGCCGCCAACTCATCATCGCCCCGTTCGACATTCCAGCGACGAACACCTTGCGCGGATCGATGCTCGCCTGACTTTCAACACGATGGATGACTTCGCGAAGGAAACCGACATCGTCGCTGTTGGTTTTTTGCGCACCGCCGCAGCAGCGGCCGGCGTTCCAGGTCGCCAGCATTCCATTCTTGAATCGGCTGTAGCCGTTCGGAAACACGGCGATGAAGCCGGCCTGCTCGGACTTGCTGATCAGCTTGTATTTCGTATCATCCGCCTGAAAGACGTCGTCGCCGCCACCACCGTGGAGCGCCATCAGCATCGGCGTCGGCTTGCCGGGACGATAGCTCGCCGGGACATGCACCAGATATTCGCGAGTGGCACCGTTCCGCTGAAAGCTGAAGCGATAGTCGCCGGGCCGCACGATGGGGGTCGGATCAGGATCGGCCGGCAGTTGATCCTGCGCCTGCTCCGTGCGCTGGCGCAGTTCACGAAACATTTCGAGGCGGTTTCCGGCGCGTTGCGCCAGCGCAGTCCCCGCAAGCGTAGCGCCAACCAAAGCGAGCGCGCCTGTTCCAACCAAAAAACGAGAGATCATCTAAAGCCCCATCGCAGTGAACGATGGCCACAATTTCCTGCCGCGCGATTGAACGAAAGCTGAGGCCGCCGTTGAGCAGCCGTTCAGAATCGTTTCGGACATTTAACCAAGTTCCATGGCGGCCTGCGCCAGCTGCTCGGCCTGAGTGAGCAGGACTTCGTCGGCTTCAGCTCCCGAAGGCAGAGCTTCGCGGCCAACGATCACCATCAACGGCACTGCCATAGGTGTAATCCGCTCCGTCTGGACGTGGAGCATGGTCGCTGCGGCGCGGTCCACTAGCCGCACTAGCCTGCCGAGTTCGGTCATTCGTGCTCGCGCATCGTCCCACGCTGCCCGCAGCAGCAGGTGCGCGGGCTCGTAGCGGCGAAGCACATCGTAGATGAGGTCCGTCGAGAAACTGACCTGCCTCCCCGTTTTGCGTTTTCCCGGGTGCTGGCGCTCGACGATCCCGCCGATCACCGCCACCTCTCGGAAGGCGGTTCGAAGCAGGTAGCTGTTCTCGACCCACTCAATAAATTCGCGTTCGAGGATGTCTGCCGAAAAGAGCGGCTTCGGATCGCGCACCGGCTCTAGCGAATAGCAGGCGAGCCCGTAATCGTTGGCGACGAAGCCCATCGGCTTCAGCCCCGCGCTCTCCATCCGGCGGGTGATCAGCATTCCAAGCGACTGGTGTGCATTCCAGCCTTCGAAACTGTAGGCGACCATGTAGTGAACGCCTTCGTGCGGGAAGGTCTCGATCAAGAGCTGGTTGGGCTCGGGAATGGTCGAACGCCGCTCCTGCACCTCCAGCCATTCGCTCACATCGTCGGGAAAGCGGCGCCATTCGTGCCGATCCGCGAGCATGTGCCGAACGCGATTGGCGAGGTGGGTGGACATCGACATTCGCTGCCCGCCGTAGGTGACGATCCTCGCCTGCTTGGACGACGCGTGGACGATGATGTCAGTGTCCTTGAACTGCTCCACCTCGAGACTGAGGCCGGAGAAATAGAAATGATCTCCCGGCGCGAGGGTCGAGGCATAGCCCTCCTCGATCGTGCCTAACTTGCGACCGTTGCGGAAGCGGACGGTGAGCAACGGCTGCTCGACGATGACGCCCGCATTGAGCCGGTGCTGGAGTGCGACCGCGGGCCGGGTGATGCGCCATTGTCCATCGGCTTCGCGGACGAGGCGACGGAAGCGGTCGTAGGCTTTGAGCGCATAGCCTCCGGTGGCGATGAAGTTCAGGATCTCTTCGAAGGTTTCGTCCTTAAGTTCCTTGTACGGCGCGGAAGTGCGGATTTCGGTAAGTAGCCCCTGCTCCTCGAACGGTGCAGCGCAAGCCATCGCCAGGATATGCTGAGCGAGGACGTCCAGCGCACCGGGGCGGAAAGTCTCCGGATCGAGCTCGCCATCCGCGATAGCATCCAGCGCCGCCCGCGCCTCCAAATATTCGAAACGGTTGCCAGGGACGATCACGCCCTGGCTCGGCTCGTCGAGCCGGTGGTTGGCGCGGCCGATTCGCTGCAATAGGCGCGAACTCCCCTTCGGAGCGCCCATCTGAACGACGAGATCGATGTCGCCCCAGTCGATGCCGAGGTCCAGACTCGCCGTGGCGACCAGCCCACGCAGCTTCCCCGCCGCCATCGCTGCTTCGACCTTCCGTCGCGCCTCCAGCGCCAGGCTGCCGTGGTGGATCCCGATCGGCAGCGCCTGATCGTTCACCGCCCACAGATCCTGAAAGATCAGCTCTGCGAGGCTCCGGGTGTTGCAGAAGACGAGCGTCGTCTTGTGCCGCTCGATGAGGTTCATCACCTCGCGCGCTGCATGGCGGCCCGAATGGCCGCCCCATGGAATCTTGTTCTCCGGGATGAGGATCGAAAGGTCGGGCTTCGCACCGGGTTCGCCGAGCACGAGGTCCACTCGCTCTGCGTCGGCGTTCCGAGCAAGCCACGCCCGGTAGGAATCGGGATCGCTGATCGTCGCGGAGAGGCCAACGTGCCGAAGCTCGGGCGCTATCCGCTGAAGCCGTGCCATCGACAGGTTCAAGAGGTCACCGCGCTTCTCCTTCGCGAAGGCGTGAAGCTCGTCGATGACGATGGTCTTCAATTCGGCAAACATGCCGAAGCAGTCCGGATAACTCAGCAGGAGGCTCAGCGATTCCGGCGTGGTCAGGAGGATTTGCGGCGGCCGGATGCGCTGCCGGGCTTTGCGATCCGATGGCGTGTCGCCGCTTCGCGTTTCAACGCGGATGTCGAGACGCATCTCGGAAATCGGCGCGAGGAGGTTGCGCTGGACGTCGACTCCAAGCGCTTTCAACGGCGAAACATACAGCGTGTGCAGGCCCTCGCGCGGATTCTCGATCAAATCGCAGATGGTCGGAAGGAATCCGGCCAGCGTCTTTCCCGACCCGGTCGCGGCGACCAGCAAAGCGTCGCGGCCACTCCGCGCGACTTCAAGCATCTCCAGCTGGTGCCGCCGCGGCCGCCATCCGCGCGTCGCGAACCATTGCTCGACAATCTGCGGGAGTTCAGGCTGGATCAGGGCTTGTCGGTCCCATCGCGCGGGCGCCGTTCTTCGGCATTCAGCTCACGCCTTCCATCTCCAGTTCGGTCCTCGGTCCCGTTCGACCGCCTCAGGAACACAAGCCAGACCAGCACGATCAGGAGAATGATCGGAAGAAGCACATCAATAATCCACCATTGTGGCTGATCCATTTGCCTCCTCCTTCGGAACCTGCCGGTTTGGTCTACACTATAGCTGCAATGGCGCGCATCGGTCCCTGGATAGAGGTATTTGCGGACGGCATCTACGTGCGTCCCGCCGACGCCTGGATCGATCCCTCGCAGCCCAAGCCCAAGGCCATGATCACGCATGGCCATGGCGATCATGCGCGGGGCGGACATGGGGCGGTGCTTGCCACGCCCGAGACGCTGGCGATCATGGCGCTCCGTTACGGTGAGCAGAACGGGCAGCCGGTCGGCTATGGTGAAACGGTTCGGGTCGGCGATGTCGACGTCACATTCGCGCCGGCCGGGCACGTGCTCGGGTCGGCGCAGATTGTCCTGGAACATGCCGGCGAAAAGATTGTGGTCTCGGGCGATTACAAGCGCCGTCCTGACCCCACCTGCCACGAATTCGTGCCGGTGCCGTGCGATGTCTTCATTACCGAGGCGACCTTCGGACTACCGGTGTTCCGCCATCCGGAGACAGGCGGTGAGATCGACCGGCTGCTTCACCGGCTGCACTCCGATCCGGCGCGATGCGTGCTCGTCGGCGCCTATGCGCTTGGGAAGGCGCAGCGGCTGATCGCGGAACTCCGACGCCGCGGTCACGAGGAGCCGATCTATATCCACGGAGCGCTGGAGCGGATGTGCCGTTTGTATGAGGAGCTTGGAGTCGAGCTTGGCGAGCTTCGCCCCGCCAGCGGCGCGTCGAAAGACGAACTCAAGGGCAAGATCGTACTCGCGCCGCCGGGCTGCCTGAACGACCGCTGGTCACGGCGTCTGCCGGACCCCGTCACCGCAATGGCCTCAGGCTGGATGCGCATCCGCCAGCGGGCGCGGCAGCAAAACGTCGAACTGCCGCTCGTGATCTCCGATCACGCGGATTGGGACGAGCTCACCCAGACCATCCGCGAACTGGAGCCCCGGGAGGTGTGGATCACCCACGGGCGCGAGGAGGCGCTCAAACACTGGTGCATGACCCACCAGATCAGCGCGCGGGAACTCAACCTTGTGGGTTATGAGGATGAAGAGGAGTAGCTAATCTAACGCTCGATATAAGCCGTCACGGCAAAGCCGTGACGTCGATCGGGTTCGGCTACGCCGACCCGTCGGCCGCTTTCGCCATCTCTCGACCAAGCCGACGCGTCGCTTCGCGACTGTCGTCTTGCTCTCGGCGGCTCAAGATTGCCGCCCGTCGCTGCACTCCGGCGCTGCAAAATCGATCCGTCCACCGGACGGTCGCGGTGTCGCCCCGCTCGGCTTGCGCCTCGCGCGCGCTCCAAAATGGCTCATGCACCCCGGCATGGGCCATTTTGGAGCGGGTGAAGGGAATCGAACCCTCGTCGTAAGCTTGGAAGGCTTCTGCTCTACCATTGAGCTACACCCGCCCGGGCAGCCGACGCGCTCAATGCCACCGGCCATTCCACTGCGTCAACTGCGGATGTCGTGCCCGAAACGGAACGACTCCCCTCCCCAAGCGATTCAATCGCGACTGGAGGACGCAAGAGATGGCGGGAAGACCAATCTGGAGAGGACAGATCCGGCTAGCGCTGGTTTCGATCCCCGTTGAGCTTTACCCGGCCACCAAAAGCGGAGCCTCGATCCAGTTTCACCAGGTTTACGAACCCACCGGCCAGCGGATCAAATATGAAAAGGTGGTGCCGGGAATCGGCCCCGTCGATCGCGACAAGATCGTCAAGGGCTATGAGGTGTCAAAAGGCCACTACGTCCTGCTCGACCCCGAAGAGATCGAGAAGGTCAGGCTGGAGAGCAAGAAGACACTCGATCTCGTGGAGTTCGTCGACGTCGGCGACATTGACGCCATGTATTACGAAAAGCCCTATTACGTGGTCCCGGCCGACGATCTCGCCGAGGAGGCGTTCGTGGTGCTTCGAGACGCGCTTCGGCAGGCCAAGAAGATCGGCGTCGGTCAACTCGCCATGCGCGGGCAGGAATATGTCGTCGCGCTCAAGCCCTGCGGCAAAGGCATATTGCTCGAGACGCTCCGCTATGCCGACGAAGTTCACAAGGCGAACAGCTATTTCCGCGAGATCGGCGAGCACAAGCCGGACAAGGACATGCTCGATCTCGCCTCAATGCTGATTGAGCGCAAGACCGGCAAGTTCGACGCGTCGGAGTTCCACAACCGCTACATCGACGCCCTGAAGGAGCTGATCGCCGAGAAGCAGCGGGCGAAGGGCGAGAAGGTCATCCAGGATCCGGACGCGGACAAGCCGCCGCCCAAAGGCTCCAACGTGATCGACCTCATGGCGGCCCTGAAGAAGAGTCTCGACAGCGGCGGCGCGCTACCTGCGGAGCCAAAGGCGAAACCCAAAGCCGCGACGCGATCGGCTGCTCGGCCGCATTCGCGCACCGCGGCGAAAAAGGCGCCGGCGCGCAAGCGGGCGTAGACGATGGCCGACGCAGCGCTCGACATCGAAACCTACAACCGCAAGCGAGACTTCACGAAGACGGACGAGCCTAAGGGTCGCACGCTCAAGGGGTCAGGCGACAGCTTTCTGGTCCAGAAGCACGATGCTTCCCACCTTCATTATGATTTCCGCCTCGAAATGGACGGGGTGCTGAAAAGCTGGGCGGTACCAAAAGGACCGAGCCTCGACCCTGGCACGAACCGGCTGGCGATGCGAACCGAGGACCATCCGCTCGATTATGGCGATTTCGAAGGCACCATTCCCGCGGGCGAATATGGCGGCGGGACGGTTATGCTCTGGGACAAGGGCCGCTGGATTCCCGAGCCGGGGAAGGACCCGCGGAAAACCATTGAAGAAGGCCATCTTCACTTCGCGCTCGAGGGCGAGCGGATGAAGGGCGAATGGGTGATGTTCCGCCTCAAGCCCCGCAACGGCGACACGCGCGAGACCTGGATGCTGAAGAAGGTGAAGGATCGCTACGCCAAGCCTGAGGACGGGGAGGCCCTGGTCGACGACTGCGTGACCAGCGTTACCACCGGCCGAACCATGGCAGAGATCGCCTCGGGCGAGGATGAGTGGCGCTCCAATCGCGGCGGCAAGAAAGGGGGGCGCGGGAAAAAGAAGGCCGCTGTCGCTCCGCCGGCATTCGAAGCGCCACAGCTCGCGACTCTGGTCGATACCGTGCCCACCGGCTCGGATTGGCTGTTCGAATACAAATATGACGGGTACCGGCTTCTGCTCGCGACTGGGACCGGCGCCGCCACCGCCTGGACTCGGCGCGGCAAGGACTGGAGCGACAAGTTCCGGGCATTGGTGAAGGCCGCGGCCGAGCTACCCGCCGGCTGCCTCATTGATGGCGAGGCGGTCGCTCTTAACAAGAACGGCAAGCCGGATTTCCAGCTGCTCCAGCAGACGCTGAAGGAGAGCAAGGGCAAGAACCTGGTGTACTACGCGTTCGATCTGCTGGTGGATCGCGGTGAGGATATTCGAAAGCTCCCAAACCTGCAGCGGAAGGAGCGCTTGGCGGCGCTCCTCGAGACCGTGGGACCGCCGATCCTTTACGGCGATCACGTGATCGGCAAGGGCGAGGCGCTGTTCAACGCAGTCTGCGGTGAAGGCGGCGAAGGCATTCTCGCAAAGAAAGCGGACACGCCGTACCGCGGCGAGCGAACGAAGAACTGGCTGAAGATCAAGTGCATCCAGCGGCAGGAATTTGTGATCGTCGGCTGGCAGGAAAGCGATCGGCGCATCGGCTTCCGCTCCCTGTTTCTCGCCATGCACGAGAGGGGCAAGCTGCGTTACGCTGGCAAGGTTGGCACGGGCTTCAACCAGGCGATGCTGCTCGACCTGATGGACAAAATGAAACCGCTGGAGATTGACCAACCGGCAGTCGATATTCCGCGCGCCGAGCGCAAGGGCGGCCACTGGATCGAGCCGAAGCTGGTCGCCGAGGTGGCCTTCACCGAATTCACGTCGGAGGATATTCTCCGCCACCCGAGCTTTATTGCTCTTCGGGACGACAAGCCCGCGAGCCAGGTGGTGAAGGAAGTGCCGAAGAAACTTCCGAAACATGCGAAACATCGCGAACATCCGACTCCGGAGAGCTTCGGCATCGAGATCAGCAATCCCGACCGCGCGATCTTTCCGACGGAGAAGATCACCAAGCACCAGCTCGCGTCATATTATGCGGCCATCAATCCTTTGCTGATGACAACAGTTGCCGACCGTCCACTGACCCTGATCCGCTGCCCGCAAGGCCGTGCGAAGAAATGCTTTTTCCAGAAGCACGACACCGGATCGATGGGTGAGTTCGTGAAGCACGTGCCGATCGCCGAGAAGAAGGGCGGCATGCAGGACTATCTCTTTGTCGACGATATTCGCGGTGTCCTGTCGTGCGTTCAAATGGGAACGATCGAATTCCATGGCTGGGGAAGCAAGGTCGAGCATGTGGAACGTCCTGACCGGCTAGTGTTCGATCTCGATCCCGATGTCGGCCTGGACTTCGGAGATGTTCGCGATGCCGCACGGCGCATCCGCGATTTGCTCGCTGATCTCGGCCTCAAGTCGTTCCCGATGCTGACCGGCGGCAAGGGCGTGCATGTCATCGCGCCGCTCGACGCGTCGGCCGATTGGGAAGCGGTGAGTTCGTTCGCCGAGCGGTTCGCGCGCGCGGTGTCGGATGCAGAATCGGAGCGTTTCACCGCCAACATGCGCAAGGTTCAGCGCAAGGGCCGAATCTTCCTCGATTGGCTTCGCAACCAGCGCGGATCGACGGCGGTGATGCCCTACTCCGCCCGCGCCCGTGAAGGTGCGCCGGTGGCGGCGCCGATCGCCTGGGAAGAACTCGACAAATACGAGGGCGGCAACGCGTTCAGCATCCTGGATCTCGATCTGCTGTTCGAACGCGCTTCATCCAAAATGCTCGCGGGCTGGGGCGAAGCGGACCAGGCGCTGCCGAGCTATTAGGCGGACTTGCCGGCAAACCTGTCGGTCGCTCGAACGAGCGCGTCGAGCACCCCTGGTTCATTGAACAGATGGCCGGCGTCGGGAATGATCTGGAGTTCGGCTTCGGGCCAAGCCTTGTGCAGCGCCCAAGCTGCCGCGGGCGGCGTGCAGCAATCGTGCCGCCCCTGGACGATGACCGCGGGAATGCCGCACAGCTTCTCGGCGCCGCGCAATAGCTGCCCCTGCTCAAGCCAACCATGGTTGACCATGTAATGGTTTTCGATCCGAGCGATGGCGATTGCCTTTTCCGGCTCGGAGAATTCCTCGATGACATGCGGGTTCGGCAGAAGCGTGACGACCTCGCCTTCCCATTTGCTCCAGGCCTTGGCGCAGCGCAGCTTCTCGTCCGGATCGGTGCCAGTCAGCCGTCGCTGGTAGGCGCTGACGAGATCGTCCCGCTCGGCATCCGGGATGGGAGCAACGAACTCTTCCCACTTGTCCGGGTAAAGCTGCGACGCTCCGCCCTTCTTGTACAGCCAGTCGAGCTCGTATTGGTCGAACAGGAAAACACCCCGAAGGACAAGCTCCGTCACTCGATCCGGGTGGGTTTCGGCGTAGGCAAGCGACAGTGTCGATCCCCACGATCCACCGAACACCAGCCACTTTTCGACACCGGCGACTTCCGTCCGGAGTTTCTCGATGTCGGCGACGAGGTCCCAGGTGGTGTTCGCTTCAAGGCTCGCGTGCGGCATCGAGCGGCCGCACCCCCGCTGATCAAACAGCAGGACATTGTAGCGCTCCGGATCGAACTGCCGGCGGTGGTCAGGGCTGATGCCGGCGCCGGGACCGCCGTGAAGGAACACGGCAGGTTTCCCTGCCGGATTGCCCACCAACTCCCAGTAGATGGAATGGCCATCGCCTACGTCGAGGTGGCCCGATCGATACGGCTCGATCGGCGGATAAAGCGTGACGCGTTTCGAATTGGTTCGGCACTGGCATCCTCCGTCACCCCGGACTTGATCCGGGGGTCTGCCTGCCTTTTGCTGTGGTGGTCAAGAAGAGGCGGATGCCGGATCAAGTTCGGCATGACGCCTAAAAGCTCATCTCCGAATAGATCCGGCTGATGTCACCCTGCCACTCGCCGAAGAAACGGTCCAGCAGCCGGTCGGCGGGCGTTTCGCCGCTCGCAACGATCTCTTTCAGCGGCTCAAGGAATCCGCTTTCGTTATCGCCGGCGGAATTGAGCCGGGCGCGGCGGGTGAGGCCGCCGGCAGCGATATCGAGCACGGTGCGCGCCAGATCGCGCACGTCGCCTCCGCCGGGCACCGGCGCCTTCAGCGCCAGCCTCGGCACCACGCGGCGAAGCTCTTCGCGTTCCTCAATAGTCCAGTCCTTGACCAGATCCCACGCGGCGTCGAGCGCCTGATCGTCGTAGAGCAGCCCAACCCACAGCGCAGGAAGTGCGCAGATCCGGCTCCATGGCCCGCCGTCGGCGCCGCGCATCTCAAGGAAGCTCTTGAGCCGCACTTCCGGGAAAATGGTCGACAGATGATCCGTCCAGTCGGCGAGAGTCGGCTTTTCACCCGGCAATTGTGGTAGCCTGCCATCTATGAAGGCGTGAAAGCTTTCTCCCGCAACGTCGATGTAGTTCCCGTCGCGGAAGACGAAATACATCGGAACGTCGAGCGCGTAGTCACAGTAACGCTCGTAGCCGAAGCCATCCTCGAACACGAAAGGCAGCATTCCCGTGCGGTCCCGGTCCGTATCCTCCCAGATGTGACTTCGGAAACTCAGGAAGCCATTGGGCTTTGCTTCCGTGAGAGGCGAGTTGGCGAACAGAGCAGTCGCCACCGGCTGAAGAGCCAGTCCGACACGGAACTTGCGAACCATATCGGCTTCAGACGAATAATCTAAATTCGTCTGTATGGTGCAGGTGCGGAGCATCATGTCCAGCCCGAGGCTGCCGACCTTGGGCATGTAATTAAGCATGATCTGGTAACGGCCCTTCGGCATGATCGGCAGGTCGCTGCGAGCCTTGTCCGGCCACATACCGAGGCCCAGAAAGCCAATTCCCAGCCGTTCGCCTACAGCCTTGACCTGCGACAGATGGCGTCCCGCTTCAGCGCAAGTCTGGTGCAGGTTATCCAGCGCTGCTCCGGACAGCTCGAACTGACCGGCCGGCTCGAGGCTGATGGTTCCGTCAGAGCCGGTCAAAGCGATCACATTGCCGTGCTCGACGACGGGTTCCCAACCGAACTCCGTCAGGCCGAGGAGCAGATCGCGAATGCCGCCGGGCTCGTCATAAGACGGAGCGCGGTGGTCGGCGGTGCGATAGACGAACTTCTCATGCTCGGTACCGATCCGCCATTGCTCGCGCGGCTTCTCGCCCCCCGCGAACGTGGCTAGCAAGTCGGAGCGACTTTCGATGATCGGGCTGGCGCTCTCGTCGGTCCGGGTCGTCATGGTGCGCGGCGCTTACCCGCAGCGCAAACCGCGCGCCAGCATTTCCGATTTATGTCCCTATAAGATGCGCGATGTTCTTATTCCCTCAGCTCGCCTTCTTCGCGGCGATCCAGTTGTCGATCTTTTCCTCGAGAATCGGCAGCGGCAGAGCACCCGTGTTCAGCACCTGCGCATGAAATTCGCGGATGTCGAACTTCGACCCTAACTCGGCCTTGGCTTTGTCACGAAGCCGAGTGATCGTCAGCTGCCCGATCTTGTAAGCGAGCGCCTGGCTAGGGATTGCGATGTAGCGCTCCACTTCCGCGGTCGCGTCCGTCTTCGACTCGCCGGAATGAGTCAGCATGTACTGGATCGACTGGTCGCGGGTCCAACCCATCGAATGAATGCCGGTGTCGATCACCAGCCGCATCGCGCGAAGCATCTCGTCGCTAAGATTGCCGAACCGCTGATACGGATCGGTGTACATGCCCATCGGATAGCCAAGCGATTCCGAATAGAGCGCCCAGCCCTCGACGTAAGCCGTGTTGCCGCCGAACCGCATGAAGTCGGGCAGCGACTTGTTCTCCTGCGCCAGGCTGATCTGGAAGTGGTGGCCCGGCTCGCCTTCGTGAAGGAACAGCGTCGTTTCTTCCCAGGTACTCCGCGACGGAAGGTCGTAGCTGTTGAAGTAGAATGTGCCGGGGCGAGATCCATCCGGCGTGCCCTGTTCGTATGAAGCGCCAGCTTCGAATTTGGCGCGGAATGGATCGTAGGCGCGGATCACCAGCGGCGCTTTCGGCACAAGGGAGAAGAATTGCGGGATTCTGGCTTCGGCTTTCGCCTTGATCCCGTAGAAATCCTGGCGGAGTTGATCCTCGCTCTTTGGCTGGAATTTCGGGCTGGTGCGCATGTAGTCGAAGAATTGCTGGAGCGTCCCTTTGAACCCGACCTGCTCCTTCACCTGCTCCAGTTCCTTGGTAATCCGAGCAACCTCGTTAAGGCCGAGCTGGTGAACCTGCTTCGGGTCGAGCGCTTCCGTAGTCGTCGATTCAATTAGGTAGCGGTACAGCCGATCGCCGCCCTTCATGTACATGAGGCCAAGCCCGTCACGGGCATGGGGCAGATACTCGGTGCCTAGGAAGTCACGAAGACGAGTCAGCGCCGGGTAAATCTCGCGGCTGATGGACGTGCGATACTCCGCAGTCAGCCGCGCCCGGTCGGCAGCGCTGATCGACTTCGGAAAGTCCTTGATCGGACCCCAGAAAGGGGAATCTTCGGGCTTCAGCTTTAGCTGGTTGTTCAGCTGCTCGATCATGTTGCGTACGGTGAGCTTGGTCTCGACGACTCCTTCGCGCTCACCCTGGCGAAAACGGCCTATGGAGCGGTCGATGTAGGTCACGAACTCCTTGTTCCGCTTCAGGTTGTTCTCGTAATCCTCGAGCGTATTGAACGGCGCTCCGCCGTGGCCGCTCACGAAAGTCGCATAGTCCTTTTGCCAGCCGTAGAAGTGGTTCATCGGCCGGACTTCGGTCAGCGACAGGATATCGGGCTGGAGTCCCTTCAGATCGTCGCCGCGCTGCCATTTGAAGGTGTCGTAGGCGATCTGGTCCGTCGGGTTCAGCCTGGACCGGTCGACCTGCCGCAAGGCCGAAAGATCATGCTCGGCGGATGCTTTCTCTGCGCCGTAATATTGGTCGGTGATGTAGTCGCCGAAGTGATCCGCATAACGCAGGTCGCCGCGCTCGATCGCGTCAACCGGGTTAAGCTTCAGCTCGGTTTCGTCGCTATTCTTGAATATCGCGAAGAGTTTGTCGTGTTCGGCTTCTGAGGCCGCCGACGGCCGCTGGGCAGAGGCCGCGGTCGCGACGAGGCCGGTGGTGAACAGCGTAACGGCCAGCAAGAGGGCGCGCGGCTTCATGAAATCTCATCCTTCTGTGTGTTGTTTCGATAAGACAGGCACACGGTGTCTGCAACTCGGGATAAGAAAAGGGGCGCCGCGGAGTTACCGCAACGCCCCTTCGATGAAAGTCTTCGCCTGGTCTACCAGAAGAAGTCGTGCATCACATCGACGACCTGCCCCGTGTAGACATCCACCAGCAGCGCGTCGTCGTAATAACGGACCCATTGCAGCGGCCAAGGCGCGGGCGGAAGATCGTACATGTACGGATCCGTCAGCCAGTAGTTCTGCCCGTAGTAGGCAGGCCAAAGCCGCCAGCCGACATTGTACCGCTGATATCCCCAGCCGAACGGATCGTAATAGATACCAATCCGAAAGATCGACCGGTGATGGTCACGATAGTTGCGCCAGTCGTAGTCGCGATCGCGGTGCCAATTGGTATTCCACTGCGGCGAGCGCCCGCCATAACGATACGCGGTCTGGGGCACAGGAGCCGGCCGGTCAGGACGCGCGTAGGCGGGCGGCACTGCACGCGTGTAGCCGCGCTGAGCATCCTGGTTGAAGCGATCCTGCCGCGCCACGTCGCGCTCATGAGATCGCCAGTTGGTCACAGTGTCGCCGTTCGGTCGTCCATCGAAGCCGGAAGGAGCTTGCTGAACGTCGGGACGGGTCCACTGCCGCTGCCCCGCGTTACCATCAAAGCGACGACCGCCCGGCTGGACAGTCTCTGCTGGGCGACCCCACTGCTGGCGCTCCAAATTGCCACGGTCAGGCGCGGGAGCAGTAACCTGCTGCGCGAAATTACGCTGCGGAGCCTGGAATTGAGGCTGCTGCTGGGCTTGCGGAGCCGGCCGACTATCTTGCCGTTCCTGGCGAGCCGCCTGCCGGTCTTCTCGAGCCGCCTGCCGATCTTCTCGAGCAGTCTGGCGATCCTGTTTGTTCCACTGCTGTGCGAAGGCGGGGGTTGCAGCCATCGACGTCGCGAGCAGGAGGGGAAATAGAAACTTACGCATACGCACCTCCATTAGATGCAGGCATATTGCGCCGCGGCCCATGAGCCGTTGCTTAACCGTCATGACTACGCCCGTTCAGGAAAAAGGCAAATGCGGCAACGCGCTAGCTATTGCTCACGGCCCTAGGTCACCGCTCTGCTGCTGCTGCGCTGCACGAGCCTGCCGGGCATAGCCGAGAGCCGCAGCGACATCATCGTCCCAGCCATAGGCATCGCTGGCGAAATGCACTCGCCCATCACCGCCCAAATAAGCGGTGTGGTACATCAGCCGCACCGGGATTTGATGAGGCAGGGGAACGAACGTTTCGGTATCCGTACTCATCGCCTGGCTGAACTTCTCATCTATGCCCTCATCGCGAGCAATCTCGTGAGCAAAGCCGATCGCGTCCTCCACCCTTACGCAGCCGTGGCTTCGATGACGGTCATCCAGCTGAAACAATGACTTCGCAGGCGTATCGTGCAGGTAGATCGCCTGGTCGTCCTTCATGTCGAACTTCACGATTCCAAGGGAATTCTTCGGCCCGGACGCCTGGACCCACTGCCCGTTCTTTTGAGTGAAGCCATTGGAGGCCAGCCATGACTGGCTTTTCCCCGCCATCTCATCGTCGATGGAATGGGGAACGGTCCACGTGGGGTTCGCGACCAATTGGAAGATTGGAGCCTGGATTTGGGGCGTTTCCTTGCCAGGCTCGCCGTTGATCACCTTTCGATGATCGACGTCCTGTCCGTCACGAAAGTAATCGAGGAACGATGCCGCCGTATTGACGTCGACGCGGGTGGCCGGAGGATTGCGATCGAGCCAGCGCAGCCGCTCCATTGCAACGGCGAGCGTTCGCGCCCGATCTCGGGGGCTGGCATTGAGCGCGGTGATCGTGTCGTTGCCGATCACTCCGTCCGGCTTCACACCCGAGTCCGCCTGCCACTGCTTCACTGCGGCAATAAGCTGCGGCGAATAGCGATCGGAGGGCGATTGCTGCTGCGGCTGTGCCGCGTGGCGTTTGCTCGCGTTCGGCTGCTGCTGCTGTTGCTGAGATTGCTGGGCCGTGGGAAGATAGCCTTGCGATTGCAGATTGGCTGCGATGGTTGGGATGCGCGGATCTGAATTGCCCGGCTTGATCGTTTTTCCGGAAGGGATCTTCTGATCGGGCAGATCAGGCGAGCGCTGCACCAGCTGTACGAAGGCGTTGGACAATGCCTTGTATTCCGCGGTCTGAGGGGGAAGCGAGGCAAGCCAATCGGCCAGCTTGTTCTGCTGCAATGCCTGCTGGAGTCCAGAGGTGACGTCTACCTTCGGCCGTGCGACCGTGTAGACGTCCCGTATCTTTTTCGGGTCCACTTTGCCGTTCGCAAGCGCGGAAGCATATTGTTGCACTGCCTGAAGAAGAGCCTGACGCCGTTCGGGGCCGGAAGCCGGCAGGCTTCCCTTCAGGAAAAGATCCTTGGTCAGCCCGTTCTTTGGCGCGTCGTTAAGCGCCGCCATGATCCGGCTCTCGATATCCTTGTCCGAAACCTTGGACCCCGGATCTGCCGCCTGGGCTGTTGAACTCGTGGAATTAGAAGCTGTTGAATAGTTACAACCGGCGATTGCGAGCGCAGCGGCTGACACGAGCAAAAGGGGGATACGCAAATGGAGCACTCCAAACTACTGCAGTTTGGAAGAACAACACTCCTGCGATTGAGACGATCCCTCTAGGGACGTCAGCCCGCCATCTTCCTTGCGGCGAGACCGACGACCATCTGGTTCGCGCGCTCGTAGCTAAGCGGCTTTCCGAACAGGTAGCCCTGGATAACATCACAGCCGAGATCCCGCATCCGCTCGAAGTCCTCGGCGGTTTCAACGCCCTCCGCAGTGACCGTCATACGGAAGCTCTTGGCCAGCTGAACGATGGACTGGATGATGGCGACATTCTCCTGTCGCGATCCGGCCTCGCGCACGAAGCTCCCGTCAATCTTGAGCTTGTGGAAAATCGCCTTGTTCAAATAGCCGATCGAGGAATAGCCGGTTCCGAAATCATCGAGCGCAATACCGACGCCGAGCGCGCGTAACCGCTTGAGAACGTCGAGAGTCGGCCCGTTGTCGCCGAGAAAAACCCCTTCCGTCACCTCCAGCTCGATGCGATTCCCTTGCACCTTATGTCGCGCGAGGCATTCGCTGACGGTGTTCGGCAAAGCCGGCATCACGATCTGCTTTGGGCTGACGTTGAGCGCAACGCTGATGTGCTGCGGCCAGGTCGCTGCAGCCCGGCACGCTTCGTCGATCACCCAGTCGCCGATGACCGTCATCAGGCCGATCTCCTCGGCCACTGGAATGAAGATGTTCGGCGGCACATTGCCGCGCTTGGGATGAGTCCAGCGAATCAGCGCCTCGAACCCGATCAGCTTTTGCGACTTCGCATTGATCAGGGGCTGGAACGCCAGGTGAAACTGCTTCGATGCCACTGCGGCGCGCAGGTCCGCCTCCATCCGGATTCGGTCGTCCTGCTCGGATTGGAGTTCGGAGGAGAAATAACGGGCGCAGCCCCGGCCCGCATCCTTGGCCTGGTATAGCGCCAAGTCGGCCTTGAGGATCAGGTCGTCGACAGTGGCTCCGTCCATCGGTCCGAATGCGCAGCCGATCGAAACGCCGATCCCTATCTGCGTCCCATCGACATCATACGGCTCCTTGATCGTATTGATGATCCGGTCCGCCATTTGCTCGACCTTCGTGCGGCTCTGAGCATCGGGGACGACGATTGCGAATTCATCGCCACCCATCCGGCCGACCACTCCATCGTTTCCGACCTCTTGCGTCAGCCTCTTGGCCACAGCGCGGAGCACGGCGTCGCCCTTGGGATGGCCGAATGTATCATTGACTGGCTTGAAGCCGTCCAGATCGAGGAAGAGGATCGAGCAGGCGTGACTGTCCGCGGTCGCGGTCCGAAGCGCTTCCCCGAGCAACTGGCGCACACGCCCGCGGTTGGGCAAGCCGGAGAGCACATCCACATTCGCAAGATGGGTCAGGCGTTCCTGTGTCTGGCGAATTTCAGTGATGTCGGAACCGACGCCTCGGAACCCTTCAAATCGACCCGCGGTGTCGATGATCGGATCGCCCGAGATCGAAATCCAGCGGGCACCGCGCGCCGTCTCCAGGTCCATCTCGAGGTTGCTGAACGGCTCCTTGTCGAGGAGCTTGCGGCCGAGTTCGGCGTGACCGCCAAGCAGGGAAGGAAGCGAATGTCCGAGAAGCTGGTTTGCTGGCCGGTTCAGCAGCGCTGTCATTCGCGACGAGATATAGGTGACCCGATTTTCGGCATCGACTTGCCATAGCCAGCCCACCCCGCGCTGCTCATACTCCTGCAGTAAGAGCGCGGAACTTTCGCTTTGCGACCCAACGGCGGCGCTGGTCTTGAGCTGGTTGAACGCCCAGCGCGCGACCGCGAGCACTCCGAAAATCGCCACGCCGAGCGTGAAGAGGATCGATAGCACATGCTGGAACGGGATTTGCCCGCGTCCGATCAGAAGGACGGCGCAAAGCCCCGCGGTAAAGCTTGCCATCCACGCGACGACGCAGGGAAATACGACCACTAGCCCGAGAGCAGCGATTCCAAGCCCGGCGATGATCGAGGCTGCGATCATTTCGGAGCCTGCGTTCAGCGAATGGAAGAGATAGAGCGGCAGCGATAGCCAAAGAATGGCGCGAAAGACGATATCGCCGACCAGCATCCAGTTCGGGACACGGCGACCAGACCGGCCGACATGCGTAACCGACTGGTTGCGCGCAATTTGCATCATCAGCAAATTGAAAACGGCCACGGCAGCTGCCCAACCACCGAGCCACAGCTCCGGCGCGTCACCCCACAGACAGGCGATCATCATCGCGGCGGCAACCACATTGGCGGCTGCGAAGAACGGAGCCAATTGCGCCCGGGCGATCAGCTGCGCGTCGCGAAGCGGAGAGGTTTCAGCCTCCGATTCACTCGCCGAAAATGCAGCCGATTCGCCGTCCGGAAGCCGCGCGGCGATCATTCGTTTGTAACGGTCAGGGGCTTCGTACATGCGCGTCCCGATCTATGGTCGAGCCGAGCGGTAACCCGCAGACGGTTGAAACGACGTTAAGAACGTTGACAGAATTGCAGAGGGGATCGGATCGGTCCGGCGCTCCTCGCAATGGCGAAGCGGCGAGTCTATATCCCTCAAGATGGCCACGGACAGCGTAACCCTGACCCAGCCCAGGCGGACCGAGTCACCCCGAATCCAGTCGCCCGCGCGCCCGATCCTGAAAGGCGTCGGCCTCGACGCCCCTTTTTTCCAGGACAAGAATCGTGCGTTCTGGTTTCTCCAGACCACCGGTTGGACGGGATATTTCTTTCTTCGCTCCCTGTCAGGCTTTGCCAACGGACTCGGCCTCATGTGGCTGGTCCACACCGCGTTACTGACCGCAACTGGCTATTCCTTGACTCTGCTGATGGGCGCGCTGTTCCGCCGGTTGATCCGGATGCCTGTCCTTTGGACTGCAACTCTGTCGTTTATTGCGGTCGTGCTGGCATCCAGCGCATTCTCAGTAATCGAAACGTGGAGCTACGCGACCTTCCTCAAGCCCAGTGCGCGACCGGCCAGCATCGAATATCTCGGCGCGATCTTGCTAACCTTTTCGCTGCTCGCGGCTTGGGCGGCGCTCTACTACGGGATCAATTACTACATTCTGCTCGAAGAGCAGATCAACCAGCGCGAGAAGCTTGAGAGCCAGGCGTCGTCCGCGCAGCTGGCGATGCTTCGTTACCAGCTCAATCCGCACTTTCTCTTCAACACCCTCAATTCCATTTCTACGCTGGTGCTGCTGAAGCAGACCGAGCGTGCGAACGCGATGCTGGCGCGCCTGTCGTCGTTCCTCCGCTACACGCTTGCGAACGAGTCGACGGCGAAGGTGACCCTTGCCCAGGAGGTCGAAACCCTGAAGCTTTACCTGGAAATCGAAAAGATGCGGTTCGAGGACCGGCTTCGCCCCCATTTTCGAATCGATCCCGAGACGATCGGTGCACGGCTTCCATCGCTCCTTTTGCAACCGCTGATTGAAAATGCGATCAAATATGCCGTCACTCCCAGCGAAACCGGAGCGGATATCTGGATCACCGCAAGCCGGGAAGGCCACGGCATCCGCATCGAGGTCGTGGATAATGGAAATTGTGATGGCTGTGCCGACCTCGCAGCCAGCCCCTCCACCGGCGTGGGGCTCGCCAACACTCGCGAAAGGCTGGCGCAGGCCTATGGCAACGCGCATTCCTTCACGACTCGAAAGAACGATAAGGGAGGGTTCAGCGTTATTGTCGATATTCCCTTCGAAAGCGGAGAAAAGGACTGATGACCATCCGGACCATATTGGTCGATGATGAACCGCTTGCCACACAGGGCTTGAGGCTCCGGCTCGAAGCGCACGACGATGTCGAGATCATCGCCACGGCGGCCAACGGCCGCGAGGCGATTCGCGCGATCAAGACCCACAAACCGGATTTGGTGTTCCTCGACATTCAGATGCCCGGATTCGACGGCTTTTCGGTCATTCAGGGGCTCATGGACGTTGAACCGCCGCTGTTCGCATTCGTCACAGCCTACGGCGAACACGCACTTCGCGCCTTCGAGTCACAGGCCGTCGACTACCTGGTGAAACCCGTCGATGAGGACCGGTTGGCGGGGACTTTGGACCGGGTACGCCAGAGGCTCGCCGAAAAGCGAAGCGCCGAAGAAGCCGGGCGCTTGAAAGAGGTGCTGGCGGAACATGCGCCGGAAGCCGCCGAGGAGCTGGTCGACGGCTCACCCGAGGCTCCGTCCTCCAACCGATTCGAACGGATGATCAACATCAAGGACCAAGGGCAGATCTTCCGCGTGGATGTCGACACGATCGAGCGGATCGACGCCGCCGGCGATTACATGTGCATCCAGACCGGCGACAACACATTGATCCTGCGGGAGACGATGAAAGATCTCGAGAAGAGGCTCGACCCCAGGCGGTTTCAGCGCGTCCATCGTTCGACGATCGTCAATCTGGACCTCGTGCGGCAAGTGAAGCCGCATACGAACGGCGAATGCTTCCTCGTCCTGAACTCGGGCGCGCAGGTGAAGGTCAGCCGCTCCTATCGGGACGTGGTGGCGCGTTTCGTCCACTAGCGGCTGCTCAGTTCCATCATCTCGCATCGCGCCGCAATTTCGGCTATTTGGACGACGGACCCGTAAACTTCTCCCCACGATGAACGCGGTCCGAAGCGACGGCGGGGCTCGGTCGGATCGTTTGCTCCGCCCGCCGAAGCGCTGCTAATGCTCTTCGCATGAACGAGAGTGGCAGGCATTCCCAATTCGAACGGTTCGCGGCGCTTCACGTGCCGGGCGATCCGCTGATCCTGTACAACATCTGGGACGTCGGGAGCGCGCAGGCGGTCGTCCGCGCCGGGGCCAAGGCGATCGCGACCGGGAGCCATCCGGTGGCGGATGCAAACGGATTTGCGGACGGCCAGGGCGTCCCAATCGACTTCGCACTCGGCAATGCGAAACGAATCGTGGAATGCGTCGAGGTGCCGGTGACGATCGATTTCGAGGGTGGCTACGCGGTCGAGCCGGACGAAGTCGGGCAGAATGTCACGCGCCTGGCCGGAACAGGCGCGGTCGGATGCAATTTCGAGGATCAGGTAATCGGTGGGCAAGGCATTCACCCGCTCGACCTGCAATGCCGCAGGATTTCAGCGATTCGAGCAGCCGTGGGGCCTGATTTCTTCATCAATGCGCGGACCGATCTGTTCCTGAAGCATCAGGACCACGGCGACTCCCTAGTCGATCAAGTTATCCAGCGCGGCAAAGCCTTCGCCGATTCCGGCGCGAGCGGGTTGTTCGTTCCGCGACTTTCCGATCCACGGCACGTGGAATGGGTGGTCAGAGAGGTACCGCTGCCGCTGAATCTGATCGCTTTCCCCGGCGCTCCGCCCAAATCCGAATGGGCGAGCGCCGGGGTGGCACGCATCAGCCACGGCCCGTTTCCGCACCGGACGCTGATGGAACGGCTCGAGACGATGGCTCGAGCCGCGATCGAATAGCAGCTGCGATCAGCCGCCGGTGGTCGGCGGAGGCGGAGTGGTGGTCTGCGGAACCGTTGTCGTCTGGCTGCCGCCGCCGACATTGCCGCCGGTGGAGATTTGCTGCTGCACGACTTGGGCGAGTGCCGGGCTTGTATTCACCGCCGTGCAGGTTCCATGCCCGCTGGCCACGGAAGCGGCCAGGACGCTGACGGAAACGCCGCAGACGCTGGCCGCCACGTCGACCGGCACCTGCGCCGTCACCGGAATACTGTCGCGGTTGACGTTCAGCGATACCGACAATTGGTTGAGAACGTTCTGAAGGTTCACGCTGACGAGCGTCGGAACACTTGTTCCACCGCCACCCGATCCACTCGTCGTGTCCGAGCTTGACGGCGGAGCCGTGGTTCCGGCGCTCTGAGGCGCGGTCTGCTTGCAGGCTGCCAGCCCGGCCACGATGGCCGCGATCGCAAAGACTTTAACCGGCGTACTCGCCATGACACTGTCCTCCTTGAACTGATTGCTTATTGAGGTTGCTGGGGCTGGGTCGTCGTCGTGGTGTTGGTGGGGGTTTGCGTCGAGGTCGTGCTGCCCTGCGTGGTCTGTCCGCCGCCGCCGACGGACCCGTTCGCTGCAAGCTGCTGCTGCACCACCTGGTCGAGCTGCGGCGACGTCGTTGTCGCGGTGCAGCTCGGGCTTCCTCCGGTCGAAACCGCAAGCACGTTGATCGACACGCCGCAGATGTTCGCGGCGACGGTAATCGGGATCTGTGCGTTGATTGGGATGTTCGCTTTGTCGATGTGCAGATCGAGAGCGAGGTTATTGAGAACGTTCGAAAGATTGACGTTGACCAGAGACGGGACCTGCGCCGCTGCGCTGCCCACGCTTTGGACGGCGTCGCCCGCAGCATTGGCCGTCTTGCATCCTGAGAGACTCGCGAGTCCGAGTGGAATCGCCGCAATGAGTAACACGCGTCGCATGCCGCACCTCCTGTTGCGGTACTAACGACGGTTAGGGGTCGCGGTTTCCTGACGGATCTTAAATTAGAGTCTGGTGCCTCAAGGCTAGGCTGCTGCGCGCCGCCACAATCCTCTCCGCGCCGGCCCTGATTTAAGTACGGTGCGGCGAAACAGACCTGCGGAGAGCCTGATTATCAGGCCAACCCAAAGCAGATCCCAAAATAGAGCTAACAGGTGCGGCCACAGCTGCGGCAGCTCCGCCGCCCTGGCTACCATTACCAGGCTGGAGGAGAGCGGGAAAATCGCTCCCCCGATGGCTGCGGGCGAATTGGGCGAGCCAACCGCAAGCGCTGCGAAACCGAAGATGAGCAGCTGGGTCATCGTCACCGGCATCGACATCGTTTGCACTTCACGCACGGTGGAAGCCTGGGCGCCGATCGCGAGGAACACGGATCCGAGGACGAGATAGTTCATTGCGAAATAGACCACGACCAACACCACGAAAATGGGCCAGCCCACCGCCGGCGGTGGAAGCACGCTAAGATCGCCATGGGTGAACGCCGCAATTGCTGCCGCTCCGGCCGATGCCCAAACGGTAATCCCGACAAGCGACGCAAGAAGCATCGCAAACAGCTTCCCGAGAAACACGGCTTCGATCGGCACCGCAGCGGCCAGCACCTCGATCACCTTGTTGGATTTTTCCTCGATCAGCTGGGACAGGGTCATGCCCGCCAGAAGCATCGTCAGGAAGAACAGCAGGGCTTGTGCGCCCTGGCCCGTGCGTATTCGCGCCTGGGTGTTGGAGGGCGCGGTTCGCTGGATGCTCGTCACCTGGAGCTGGACCGGGTGAGCTCTCGCAGCTTCGACCATCAACTGGAATTGCGTTGCGGTTGTCCCATCCGGATCGATGTCACCCGTGAGATGCGGGCGATCGAGTCCGCCGCGCATCACTGCAATCACGTCGCTGTCCGGTGAGAACAGCAGCTTCGATTCCTCGGCAGCGGAAATGGCCGGATCGACACGGCGGAGCTGGACCAGCTGCTGTCCTGCTCCGGCTGCCCCGAGCTGGTCTCGCGCCGAGGAGAGTGCGGCAAAATCCTGCTGCGAAGATGCGATGGCGACGACCGGCGGCTCCTGCTTGCCGGCGACCTTGGCCCCGATGCTTCCGAACACTAGCCCGAACATCAGCGGGAACACGGGTCCAAGAAGGAAGAAGATGAACGTTCGCGACAACACCGTAGCGGTGAAATCGCGTCGGCCGATCACCAGCGCGGAACGCAGCAGCCCCATCATTTCGCGGTCCCCTCACCCATGGCCGCGGCAGCGGACTGACCGGCAATCGCGACAAACGCTTCGTGAAGCCCCGGGCGCTCGATCGCCAGGGTCTCGATCCCGGCGCCGCCGTCGATCAGCGCCTTGAGAAGCGGCTCGGGCCCGCTCTCCGGGAGCTCGAAAATCCAGTCGTTGCCTTCCTGCCGGCTCGCCGGCGGGATGGACGAGCGCCACGCCCCGTCGCGGTTGCGGGTTCGGAGCCGGACAACCGGACGAAGCCGTGAGCGCGCCTCGTCCACGCTTCCGTCGAAGGCAACCTTGCCTTTGGCGATAATCGCAACTTCGTCGCAGAGGCGCTCGGCGTGGGCGATCACGTGGGTTGAGAAGATAATAGTGACGCCGTCTCTCGCCTTACCCCGGATCAATGTTTCGAGCTTGCCCTGGTTGATCGCGTCGAGCCCTGAGAACGGCTCGTCGAGCACGATCAGTTTCGGATCGTGGATAAGCGTTCCGAGCAGCTGTACCGTCTGCGCCATCCCTTTCGACAGCGTGCGGATCGGCTTCTTTGCCCATGCGCCGAGCCCATGCTCCTGAAGCAGGGCATCAGCACGGCGGCGCCCCTCACGAACCGGCAAGCCACGAAGGGCGCCCATGAAAGCGATTGCGTCCCGCGCCTGCATGGCGGGATACAGCCCCCGCTCTTCGGGGAGATAACCCACCTCTCGCGCTGCCTGCAGCGGCCGGTTGTGGCCAAGCAGGCGCACGCTTCCGGCCGAGGGCTCGATAATGCCGAGCAACATCCGCAGCGTGGTGGTCTTGCCGGCGCCATTCGGGCCGAGCAGCCCGTAGATCGACCCGGCCGGAACCTTGAGAGTGACTCCGTCGACCGCGCGTGTGTCGCCGAAGTCCTTGATCAAGCCCTCGGCCTCGACAGCTATCCCGCTTATGCCCATGACCGGCGGTGGTAAGTTCGAGTCCGTAAATGGCAAGTTTAGAACAGCAAATCCGGGAAAAAGCGCGCGAGCTCGGCTTCGTGGCCTGCGGTTTCGCGCCTGCTGACGCAGCGCCAGAAGCAGGACCGAACCTGATGCGCTGGATCGCGGAAGAGCGGCACGGGTCGATGCAATGGATTGAGGCGCGGGCGCACCAGCGGGTTACGCCGACCGCTCTCTGGCCGGAGGCGAAGTCGGTGATCGCACTCGGCATGAGCTATGCGCCCGAAGCCGATCCGCTTGCGCTCGCAAATGACCGCTCCGTCGGGCGTATTTCAGTATACGCCCAGGGCCGCGATTATCACGACACGGTGAAGAAGGCGCTGAAGGCGCTGGCACGATGGCTGGTGGACCATGCGGGCGGCGAGCTGAAGGTGTTTGTGGATACCGCGCCCGTGATGGAGAAGCCGCTGTCCGCGGCGGCGGGGATCGGCTGGCAGGGCAAGCACACGAACCTTGTCTCGCGGGAGCACGGTAGCTGGCTCTTCCTCGGGATCATTTTCACTTCGCTCGGGCTGGAGCCGGATCAACCCGCGCGCGATACTTGCGGCAGCTGCACGCGCTGCCTCGATGTCTGCCCCACACGCGCCTTCGACGGGCCGCGGCGGATCGACGCGCGCAAGTGCATCTCCTATCTTACCATCGAACATTCAGGCCCGATCCCGGCGCAATTCCGAAAGGCGATCGGGAATCGAATCTACGGCTGCGACGATTGCCTTGCGGTCTGTCCCTGGAACAGCTTCGCCGAAGCCGCCGCCGCGAACGCCGCGTTTCTGCCGCGAGAGGAGCTGAAGGCGCCGAAGCTCGCGGAGCTTCTGAAGCTCGACGACACGTCCTTCCGCGCCCTCTTCTCCGGCTCCCCGATCAAGCGCATCGGTGTGAACCGCTTCCTTCGCAATTGCCTGATCTCCGCCGGAAACAGCGGGGACACCGGATTATTTGAATCCGTTCAGCCTCACCTTGGCAGCGGGGACCCCGTCATTGCTGAGGCAGCAAAGTGGGCGGTGACGCAGCTCTATGGCGCCGGGAACGAGGAAATGCAGTCGGTTTGATCGATCGATGCCATCGAACTAGTCCGGGTGTCGACATAGGTGACGCGATACGGCGCCTGACCGCTCGTCCCCGGATAGAGGTATGCGTCGAGCACGCACCGCGCGCTCCGAAACTGCAATTTCCAGCTGTTTCCTTCGCGGATCTGAAGCGCAGGATTTCCAAACCTTTGCACCAGCTGCTCCGCGGTGAGACCGAGCAGGTGACCGGTTGGGGTAGCCGCGGCTGGCGGAGGTGCCTGTTGCTGCGTCTGAACCGAAGTCGGCTGCGTCGCGCAGCCGGCAAGTGAAGCGATGGTAACGAGGACGAGAATGCGACGCATGCGCGGAGCATGGCCGCACGCATTCCGCCGCGCAAGTTGCCTCCAGCTAAAGCGCTGGCTAGGCGCCGCGAATGAACGACAAACCCATTGATGTGCTGGCGATCGGAAACGCGATCGTCGATGTGATCGCCGATTCCGACGATGCCTTTCTCGACAGTTGCGGCATGGCCAAGGGGTCGATGCGGCTGATCGATCTGGAGGAGGCCGAACGGCTCTATGGCGCTATGGGGCCTGGAAGAGAACTTTCGGGCGGATCAGCGGCCAACACCGTAGCGGGCCTGGCGGCGCTCGGACTAAAGAGCGGCTTTATCGGTCAGCTGGCGGACGATCAGCTGGGGCAGATTTTCACGCACGACATCCGCAGCCTTGGCGTGCAATTCGACACGCCCCCGCGCGCCGGGATCGGAGCAACCGCCCGCTGCCTGGTGCTGGTCACGCCCGATGCGCAGCGGACGATGAACACCTTTCTCGGCGCCGCTCAGGTTCTCGGGCCCGAGGCGGTCGATCCGGGCCGAGTAGCGGAAGCCAAGATCGTCTATCTCGAAGGCTATCTCTGGGATCCTGGCGAACCGCGCGCCGCGATGATGAAGGCGATGAATGCCGCTCGGGATTCCGGCACCCGCGTCGCTTTCACCCTCTCCGACAGCTTCGTCGTCGATCGGCATCATTCGGACCTCCTGCGCCTGCTGGACGAAGGCCGCATCGACATCCTGTTCGCCAATGAAGCGGAAATCACCCGGCTCGCCGAAACCGGCAACTTTGATGTCGCGATCGATGCGATCGCTCCGAAAGTGCAGACGCTTGTCGCTACACGTGGCGAGCACGGAGCAGTGGCCTGCCGCGACGGCGCACGTGCTTCAGTTCCCGCCGAACCCATCGACGCTCTTGTGGACACGACCGGCGCCGGCGATCTCTTCGCTGCCGGTTTCCTTGCCGGCGAAGCGCGAGGGCAAAGCCTGGATCAGTCGCTCAGGCTCGGCGCGATCTGCGCGGCCGAGGTCATCCAGCATTATGGTGCCCGCCCGGAGAAGAGCCTTCGGGCGCTGGCGGGTGACCTTCTGACCTAAACCCGAGGAGCAAACCCTCAGGCGCCGGGAATACCCGGTTCGATGTCCTCGATATCGGGCTCATGCACCTCCACCATCCCGCGGCCGAGATGGCTGCGGCGGCGGCTGTAGAAGAAATAGATCAGCAGGCCGATCACGCCCCACTCGGGCAGGAACAGCATCGCCGTCGACGGCAAGTTGAAGAACAGGAACACGCAGCCGAGGATCGTCAGGGGAGCGATTACGATCGCGGCGGGGACCCGGAAGTGCCGCTTGCGCGCCGCGTCTTTCTTGCGCAGCACCAGCAGCGCGATGGCCACAAACATGAACGCATAGAGCGTCCCCGCGTTGGAGATGTCGGCCAGCTGCCCGACGGGGAAGAACGCCGCGCCCAGCGCCACCAGGCCGCCGGTGATCGCGGTGACGATGTACGGCGTCCTGAACTTCGGATGCACGGTGGAAAGCACTTCCGGCAGCAGCCCGTCACGGCTCATCACGAAGAAGATGCGGGTCTGGCCGTAAAGCAGCACCAGGATGACGGACGGCAGCGCCAGGAACGCGGCGATGCCGAGCATGTTGCCGACTTTCGAGAAGCCGATCGTGCGAAGGACGTGGGCCAGCGCTTCGTTCGAGCAGACCAGCTCTTGCGCGTACTTCGGCAAGGCGCACTGGCGGGCGAGCTCTTCCGAGCCGGCGGGGAACGGCACCCCGTTCGGCCCCATGATCGGTTGGCCACCCAGCGTGCCGATCGCTCCCCCGGCGACGAGGATGTAGAATACCGTGCAGATCAGCAGCGCTCCGATGAGGCCGATCGGCACGTTGCGCTGCGGGTCGCGGGTCTCCTCCGCCGCGGTCGAGACGGAATCGAAGCCGACGTAGGCGAAGAAGATCGTCGCCGCCGCGCCAACCGCGCCGACGCCTGTGCCGAAGCCTCCGAACACTCCGGCCGGAAGGAACGGGTTGAACTTGGCCGCCGAGAAATGCGGGCTGGTGTACGTCAGCGCGATGAACGCGGTCAGGGCGATGATCTTCACCGCCACCAGCACCGCGTTGACCTTGGCGCTCTCGCTCGTGCCGATGATCAGCAGAACGGTGACCAGCAGCGCGATGAGGAATGCCGGGAGGTTGATGAACCCCCCCGCCGCGCCGCCCAGCGCGAGTGGTCCCGCGGCGAGCCACGGCGGCAAGTCTATGCCCAGGAACCGGTGAAGAATCGTGCCAGAGAAATAGCCCGACCAGCCGACCGAGACTGCCGCGGCGGCGATCGCATATTCCATGATCAGCGCCCAGCCGACGGTCCACGCCAGCAACTCGCCGACGGTCGCGTAGGTGTACGTATAAGCGCTTCCGGCCACCGGGATCATCGCGGCGATCTCAGCATAGCACAGCGCCGCGACGATGCAGACCAGGCCTGCGATGACGAACGCCAGCATGAGCCCGGGGCCGGCCTTCTGCGCACCCGAGGCGGTCAGGACGAAGATACCAGTGCCGATCACGCTGCCGATGCCGAGCAAAGTCAGCTGGATAGCGCCGAGCGAGCGCTTGAGAGACTTTCTCTCGGCGGTGGCGAGGATCGCGTCCAGCGGTTTGACCCGTCCGAAAATGCCACCCGAGCCCGGTGCTGTTGTCGCCATTAGTTCTCCCCTTCAGAACTGTTTGGGGGAACCTAGCAACTGATCCGCTTCGGGCAATCCTTATCTTACCGGAAGGCGTGCAGAATCCCGTTGTCGTCAAGCACGTAGAGCGTCGAATTGGCGACGGAGGGCGAAACGCTGATCCCCGCCTTGAGCGCCGTCTGCCATTGGACAGCACCCGTGGTCGGATCGGCGAAGATCAGGGCGCCGTTCGAACCACCGAGGATCAACCGGTTACCGGCCAAAATGGGCCCGACATAGCTGATAGGACCACTCTTGCTCTTCGGCTTGCGATAGGCGGGAAGCTGCGTGATCCAGCGGACCTTGCCATTGGCCCGGGCAAGCGCAATCAAGCGCCCGTCGGTCGTGACGACGAACACCCAGTCGCCGGCCACGGCGGGGGTGGAAATCCCCGCGAGGTTGTTCTCCCACATCCGCTGGCCGGTCACCAACTCAAGCGCGACCATTCGCCCGCCGGCGCCGATCGCGATTACCTGGCCGTTGTCGACGACCGGTTCGGCATTGATGTCGGAGAGGGACGCGACCGTCGTCCGGATCGAGGTTGGTGCGAGCACGTCCTGCCAGACGGAGCGGCCGTTTTCATACCGGTAGGCGTTGAGCTCGCCCGACGAGAAGCCCGCAATGACCGTTCCCTGAGCGAACGCCGGCGCCGGCGTTCCGAAAATTCCGGCGATTTCCAGCGAAGCGGCCTGGGACCAGTTGGTCGAACCATCCGCGAGCTTCAGCGAATAGATCTGGTTGTCCTCGCTGATCACATAGACCGCGTCGCCAGCGACAGTCGGGGAGCCGCGAAGCGGGCCGCCCGGCCGAACCTGCCACAGCAGCTTGCCGGTCGAGGCATCGATTGCTGCGACGAAGCCGAGGCCGTTCGCGGCATAAATTCGTCCGCCCGCGTAGGAGAGACCGCCGCCGAACATCGCGCCCTGCTGGCCGGCTTCGTAACCGAAGCGGGCGCGCCACAACGGTGCGCCGGTCTTGGCGTCGCTGGCATGGACGGTGCCGGTGGTGTCCATCGTGAAGACTTTGCCTTCGGCGATTCGTGGACCAGCCGACAGCCGCTCCTTGACCGTAGTGCCCGGTCCGACGGAAACGGCCCACGCCTGCGTCGGTGTCGCGCCAAGTGCGAGGTTACCCATCGCCTTGCTGGCATTGCCGCCGGATTGATCCCAGTCGGTGTTCTCGACCGGGGCAGGAAGCGCCATCGGCAAGGCCGCGGTCGCGGGATCGACCTTGACCTGAGTCTCGGTGGTGAGGACGTCGATCCTGTTTCCAAGCACCGGTGTCTTGGGATGACCTTTCTTGATGATCCCGCACCCGCTTGCGCCGATCGCCAGAGCAATCAACATCGCTGCCCGGAACTGCTTCAACTTCATCCGTATTATTCCTGCTGAGGTGACGGCGACGGCGGTGCGACTGCATCCACGCCGAGGGTGCCGGCGATCTGCGCCGATCGACTGCGAAGGGTGAGTGGCGCGTTGTTGTCCGCTGCGATGGCCGCGAAAAGTTTGCCCGCGGCCGCCTTGTTGCCCTGCTTGATGTAGGCCATCGCGGTCAGCTCGCCGGCGGTTCCGAACCACGGCTCGCCCGGCTTCGTAAGCGGCTGAAGCCTGGCGATGACATCTTCCGGCTTCATCTGGTCGAATTGCAGCCCGACCGAACGGATCAGCGCCACATCGCGATACGGTTGCGGCGCATGGCTGTCGTTCGCCACCGCATTATATTTGGCGAGCGCGGTTCCCCGGTCGTTCGAATCCAGCGCAACCGCCGCTTCAGTGAGCAGCGCCAGCGCCTGAACGACATGATTCCCGCTGTCCTCCAGCCCTTGCAGCCCCTGCTTCGCCTGCTTGGTCTGCCCGTTCCCGATCTGGCTATAGATCTTTACCAGCTGTTCGGACTGCGCTTCCGCCTGCTTCTGCTGGTACTGCTGCCAGTAAAGCCAGCCGCCGACAGCCGCGAGGAACAGCACCACCGCAGCGACCAGCCAGACGCCATATTTTTTTGCGAAGTCCCTCGCCTGATCCCGGCGCAGGTTCTCATCGACCTCGCGCAGGAAGGATTCGTTGGGAGTGTCAGGAGTCAGGACCAAAGATGAGCCTCAGGAGCTTAAGGGCTATTCGAATTCACCGCTTCCTTCCCCACGCTAGATGAACGGAAGCTGGCAGGCGAGAGCGTCTAGCGATTGTAGCGGCAAAGGCAAAGGGGTGGCGAGGTTGGACGAGGATCGCGGCTATTGGGCAATGCGCTCGCTTGCAGCCCAGACACTGCGATCAACGGCTCTTTGCTGAAACGGCTCGCTTGTAACTCAACCAACCGAGTAGGACCGCCGCAATCACGGGAATCGTTTCCCAAGGTCCAAAATCCTTAAACCTGCTCCAAAGTACCGCGCCCGTTGCCGCAAAGATGAGAATAATCAGGCACCAAAGGATGATTTTGGTTCGACGTCGATTACGTGCAATCTCCGACACTCTCTAATCCCCCAAACTTGTTCGCTTAGCTTAGCCGCAATGCTGACTTCGGCAATGGCGTGAAGGATGGATGCTGCTTATTTCAGCCTATAGGTCTGGTCCGCCGACGGAAACGCCCGCGATCGCACCTCGTCGGCATAAGCAGCCGCGGCCGCGCTGACCCGCTCGGCGAGATTGTCGTAGCGTTTCACGAAGCGCGGAGTCCGCTCGAACAGGCCAAGCATATCCTCCGTCACCAGCACCTGTCCGTCGCATTGCGCCGACGCGCCGATGCCGATCACCGGAATCGCGACCTCCGCCGAAATACGCGCGGCGAGCTCCTCCATCACGCCTTCGACGACCATGACGAAGGCGCCCGCCTCGGCCACCGTCCGCGCATCGGCCAGGATTTTTTCAGCTTCGAGGTCTTCCCGTCCTCGAGCGCCGTAACCGCCGAGCATGTTCACCGCCTGCGGAGTCAGGCCGACATGGCCGATCACCGGGATTCCGCGCAGCGTCAGGAAAGCGACGGTCTCGGCCATTTCCTCGCCGCCTTCGAGCTTCACCGCGGCGCAGCCGGTCTCCTTCAGCACCCGCGCCGCGTTTTCGAAGGCAATCTCCGGAGCGGCTTCGTAGCTTCCGAAGGGCATGTCGACTCCGACAAGCGCATGCCAGCTTCCGCGAACCACGGCTGCGCCATGCGCACACATCATCTCCATCGTCACCGGAATCGTCGATGGCAGCCCGTAGATCACCTGCCCCAGGCTGTCGCCGACCAGCAGCATGTCGCAATGCGGATCGAGCAACTGCGCCATCCGCATCGTGTAGGCGGTCAGCATCACGATCGGCTGCTCGGTCTTCCCATCCTGCTTGCGCGAACGGATTGACGGCACGGTCGTGCGCTTGCCCGGAACCGGCGACGGGGTAGCCCGGCTCGTGGAAGTGTCGATGGTGAATGTCGACATTGCGGCCCTTTAGCTGCGACGAAGCAGGGCCGCCAGCCCGCTAGCTATCGTGCGCGCGCGCCGGCAACTCCAGCGAAGCCCGAAGGCCGGGACCATTGTCATCCAGCACCAGCTGGCCGCGATGCAGATGGGCGATCGCCTCCGCAAGAGTCAGGCCGAGCCCGGCGCCCGCCTCGCTCCGGCTCGAATCCAGCCGGACGAAACGCCGGCGCGCCTGCGCCCTAAGATCGGGCGGGATGCCCGGGCCTCGGTCCCGGACCTCAACGCGCGCCTGATCCCCCGCTTCGTTTGCGGCCAGCACCACCTCGCCTCCATCGCCCGCATATTTGATTGCATTTTCAATGAGGTTGCTGACGGCTTGCGCGAGTAGCTGCCGGTGGCCAATCATTTGAAGTGGCTTTTCCGGCTTTTCGAGCTTCAGTGCCACGTCAGCTTCTTCAGCAACCGGTTCGTACATTTCCGCCAGCTCCGACGCGAGCTCGCCAAGATCGAAACGAGCGAATTGCTTGCGCGTCGCAAGTGCCTCTGAACGCCCGATCTCCAGGACCGTGGTCAACATTCGCATCAGCGAGTCCGCCTCGACGATGATGTTGGAGAGCAGTTGCTCGCGCTGATCGCTTGATTCAGTCGTCAGCGCACGGTCCGCGGCGGCCCGGAGGCGTCCCACCGGCGAACGAAGATCGTGAGCCAGCGAGTCCGTCAGCATCGACAGCTCCTCCATCAAGGTGCTGATCCGGTCCAGCATTTGGTTGATCTGGCGGGCGAGACGATCGAAAGAATCGTAGGAGCCGGAAACCGGTATGCGCTGTTTGAAATCGCCCGCCGCGATCCGATCCGCCACTGTTGCGATGCCCCGGACCCGGCGCCCAACATAGCGGGCAAGAATGACTCCGCACGCGGTCCCGAGAAGAATCGAAAGCGCCAGGCTGATGAGCAGCGATCGCTGCAGCGTTTGTCGCAGCGCCAGTCCCTCGCCCGCGATCCGGGCGGTCATCAGCCAGCCGTGATTGCGCAAGTGGTGGAGGTAGATGGCCGCCTCGTGCGGCGCAGTCTCTCCTTCCAAAGTCACCAGCGCCGTATGATAGCCTTCTCCAAGCGGCTCCGACCCCATCGAAAGGGAGGCAACGTTGCCTAGCTGCGGGCGTCCGGATGGGTCGAGCAGGTCGGCGGCGACATCGGGCTCGTCCGGGTCATTGGAATCGTTGATCGCGCTGACCAGCGAATCCATTCCCCCCGAATGATAGACGTCGGTCAGGACCTGCGCCTGCTCCGTAACCTGGCGGCGAAGGGTGGCGACACTCTGGTCGTAGGTCTGCCAGTGAATGAAGCCGATAATGGCGAGGTTTGTCGCCAGCGCGAGCAGTCCGGCAAGCAGCGCGATCCTGAGGCTGGTCGGCATGGCCGCGCCTGCCTAGGCCGGTTCAGGTCGCAAGCATATAGCCCGCGCCCCGCACAGTGTGCAGGAGCGGCCGTTCGAACCCGTCGTCGAGCTTGCGCCGAAGCCGGCTGACATGGACGTCGATGACGTTCGTCCCGGGGTCGAAGTGATAGTCCCAGACCTGCTCGAGGAGCATCGTCCGGGTGACAACCCTCCCCTCGTTTCGAGCGAGGTATTCGAGGAGCATATATTCGCGCGGCTTCAGCTCGATTTTCTTGCCGTCGCGGCGAACGCTGCGCGAGAGGGGGTCAATCTCCAGATCGCCGACACTGATCCGGATTTCGCCGCCGCTCCGCGATTCCGATCGCCGGAACAGAGCGTTGGCGCGCGCCAGCAACTCGGCAAACGAGAATGGCTTCACCAGATAATCGTCCGAGCCGCAGTCGAGGCCTTCAATCCGATCACCGACCGAAGCAAGTGCCGAAAGGATCAGCACCGGAGTCTCGACATTGGCCGCCCGGAGGGCACGAAGCACCGCCAGGCCATCGAGCACCGGGAGCATTCGATCGAGGATGATGAGGTCGTAGCTTCCGCCGCTGGCCCGGAACAGCCCCTCCTGCCCGTCGGTAACGTGCTCGACGCTATGGCCTTCCTCCGCCAGCCCACGGCTCAGGTAGGAAGCGGTTTCGCGGTCGTCTTCGACGAGAAGAATCTTGCGGCCCATAGGCGGCTCCGGCGGATTGCAATGTGGCGGCTACCGCCGTTTCATTAACTGGAAGTGATCCGCCCGGCGTCAAGGGATGCGCCGGGCGGATGCCGTCGAAACGCTTAGCCGCTGGTCTTGGATGTGTCAGTCGTGCTCTTGCTAGTCTTTGCGGCGGCCTTGTGGGTAGCGTGATGAGCGGTCTTGTGATGACCCTTCATGTGGCTGGTCCCGCAACGGCTGTATTTGCCGTAGTGATGCTTCGCCGCAGCTTTGACTTCCTTCTTCTCGGTCGCGGCTGATTCATGCTCGGCCTTCGCATCCTTCACCACTTTCGTCGTGGTGTGATTGGCCTTGGCCGTCTTGGCTGTCGTGGTGTTCATCTGAGCGAACGCCGGGCTGGCGAGCAGCGAGACAGCGGCAAGGGAAGCAAGCAGTTTCTTCATTCGAAAATCCTCCTCATTCAGTACCTTCAAGGTACCCCCCTTGAGGTGCGAGGTAGAGGCCGGCATCTCACCCGTCCGTGGACGGCTGATTAAAGAAAATTCATCTCGGCCGATCAGGCGGGCTCAATGCACAGGATCTTGCGGTTGCCGCCGGCGATGCGCTGGTAGGCGGCGATCGGCTCCTGCAGGCGCAATGCAGCCCCAGGAATCAGGGCCGCCGCTTCGCGCTCCAGCACCGCCGGCGAATAGGCCCAGCTCATGCCCTTGATCCGTTTGGCGCCCGCTCCAGCCACGAAGATGATGTAAGCCCGGCTCGTCGCCGTCATCATCGCCGCCAGCCGTCCGAAGAACAAACCCAACTCTTCCGGCGGGACGTGCTGGAGCACGGCGTTGGCGAAAATGAAGTCTGGTGACCAGGAGCTGATTTCGGCGAGCAGCGGGTCCGCGATGACATCCAGTCTCGGCTGTTTCTCTTGGAGCAGTTTCGGCGGGAGGAGCTTGAGACCCTCCGAATAGAAAGCATCGGAAATGTCGATTCCCCAGTAATTGCCGGGGTCGAGATAGCGGATCGCGTGTTGGCCGAGGCGGAGGCTTCCGCAGCCGTAGTCGACACAGCGCATGTGCGGCTTGAGGCCAAGTTCCACGATCTGCTGCCAGTTCTCGCGGCCGCGCCGGGCGAAGGTGGACTGGTCCCACTCGACAGGCCCGGCCTGCCCGTCGGCCCAGCTGCGAACGCCGAGTGTGGCATGCGATTTGCCCTTGCGGATCTTGGCCTCGGCGTCGGCGGCGTAGAAATCGGCGAAGCTCCCTTCGGGGTGAGCCGCCTTCCACGCCTCGTAGCGCCGGTTCCAGATCCAGATCGGCACCGCCCGGATTCCGGGCAGGTTCGCGAGCTTCAGGAGGGCGCGGGGAATGGCCATTGGCCGTCGGCCATAGCCGCGGCCCGGCCTCGGCGTCAGCCCTCGATCGTCACCTTGGTGCCGATCTGGGTCAGACCATAGAGCTTTTCAGCGAACTTCAGCGGCAAGCGGACGCAGCCATGGCTCGCTGGATAGCCGGGATTCGGACCGGCATGGAAAGCGATGCCCTTCGAATCATACATTTGCATGTAGGGCATGGGCGCATTGTCGTACTTGCGGCTGTAGCCCTTCACCTTCTTGAGCATCACCTTCCAGAAACCGAGCGGAGTCTCCCTGCCCTTGCGGCCGGTGGAGACCGTGGCGACTCCGATCAGCTTGTCATCGCGATAAACATAGAACAGCTGCTTCAGCGTATCGATTACGACGCTGGTGTCGCCGCTCGACGGAATGTCAGCCGCCCATTTGTATTCGCCGGGCTTCAGATTGAGCGGGCCGAATTCGGCAACCGCCTGCTGGTAAGCCTTGGGCGCGTCGCCCTCGCTCCAATGATACGGGTACATCGAAGGCGCGGGGGGCGGAGGCGGAGCCACCGCGACCTGCGGCGGAGTCGTGGCGCAGCTGGCAAGAAGCCCGCCCGCCACACCTACTGCCAGCCATTTCAAGTTCTTGTGCATGGAATTGCGAAACAGCGGAACCATCGACCCTCGTCAATCCGTTGGTAAACAGCAGTTTAACGTTAATCGCAGATTCTCACTCGGCTGTGTCGAACAGGCCAGACTGCGCGCCCGGCGGCGGGTTGAGGCCGAGATGCTTCCAGCCAGGCCCATTGAGGCAGCGGCCGCGGGCGGTTCGGGCGATCAGGCCGAGCTGGATCAGATAGGGTTCGATCACATCCTCGACCGTGTCGCGAGGCTCCGACAGGCCGGCTGCGAGGGTTTCGATCCCGACCGGGCCTCCCCGATAGATATCGGCGATCATTGTCAGGTAGCGCCGGTCCATCGCGTCGAGCCCGAGCGAGTCGATCTCGAGCCGAGACAGTGCGGCGTCGGCGGCCTTGGCATCGATCGCGTCGGCTCCCGCGGCATGGGCGAAATCGCGCACCCGGCGAAGCAGCCGCCCAGCAATCCGGGGAGTGCCGCGCGACCGGCGTGCGATCTCGCGAGCACCGTCCTCGGTGATCTGAGCATTCAGCAGGCGGGCCGCCCGGCGAACAACCTGTTCCAGCTCCTCGACCGAATAGAAATTGAGCCGCACGGGGATTCCGAAGCGGTCGCGCAACGGCGTGGTGAGCAGCCCCTGCCGGGTCGTGGCGCCGACCAGCGTGAAGCGCGGAAGATCGATCCGTACCGATCGCGCCGATGGCCCCTCTCCGATCATCAGGTCGAGCGCACGATCCTCCATCGCCGGATAGAGCACCTCCTCGACCGCGGGATTGAGGCGGTGAATCTCGTCGATGAAAAGGACGTCGCCATCTTCGAGATTGGTGAGCAGCGCAGCGAGGTCGCCCGACTTGGCGATCACCGGGCCGGATGTCGCGCGGAATCCGACTCCCATCTCGCGCGCCACGATCCCGGCGAGGGTCGTCTTGCCCAGCCCCGGCGGCCCGTGGAGCAAGACATGGTCGAGCGCTTCGCCGCGAGCCTTCGCGGCCGAGACGAACACCCTGAGATTTTCGCGGGCCGCCTTTTGGCCGATGAACTCGTCGAGCGACTTCGGGCGAAGTGCGGCATCGACGTCCTCAGACGTGCGCTCCGGGGTCGTGATTCGGGCGGGATCAGTGGCCATTATTTGAAGACCCTGCCGCCGGCGCGGAGTGAATCCGCGCCGTCAGCCGGGCTCGGCGTTGCCGACCCGCTGGCCGGCTCTCCAGCAGCCGGTCCACCATGCACCCCGGCATGGCGGCTGCGGCTGCTCTCGACGCAGCTGCGCTGCGCTCGGGCTTCCGAGCGAAAGTTCACAAAGTTCG
>Ga0157369_10000820_pt1 | contig 39707 bp, 36 predicted proteins | sample C25metaG_FD_113461 | JGI IMG/M metagenome (GOLD analysis project Ga0157369, IMG submission 113461) | Corn rhizosphere microbial communities from Kellogg Biological Station, Michigan, USA - C2-5 metaG | ecosystem: Host-associated > Plants > Roots > Rhizosphere > Soil | place: USA: Michigan... | reverse complement strand
CCACGCCGATGATAGTGCGGATTCCCGTGTGAAAGTAGGTAATCGTCAGGCTCCCTTATTGTCAAAACCCCCGATAGCTCCTCGCTACCGGGGGTTTTGTGCTTTTGCGGCGCTGAAAAACGCGCTACCTACCGACGCTGCCAACACGAGAGCCGTTATCGCGCCCGTGATAACTTCCTGCAGCCGGGAGCGCGCTGTCCGCCGCGCCAGCACGCCCGGAGGCAGAGTCAACGCACATCAGTGATGGTCGTGTTGTATGTCGCCCCACCAATTTGGACATCCGACAACGTCATCGCATTGACGTTGAAAGCGTAAATTGGCCCAGGCGAGGTAACCGTGGGCGGATTCGCGGCAACCGGAGTACCGAAGTCGCAGTTGCTGATCGTAACGCCGGAAATCGGAGATACCGCCGGCGTGGGCGGCGCACCGTTGTAGTCGAATGCAACGGGGCCTTGCGCGACGATCGCTTGAAAACACGATGCCGTGACGCCGCCCAGTGTGACGTTGCTCACCTTCAAATCCGCGATTGTCACGTTCTGTACGAGGGGTGGCCGCGTGCGGACGGCGTCGTTCGCGGGCTGATAATCGCAGTCGAATGTGACGATTCCGCCCTGCGACGCCGACGGATTGCCGGCGGCGGGCGTCACCACGCCAAGCGGCACAGTCGAATTGATGGGGCTCCCCGCCAGCATCGCGCTGCCGTAACCACCACCTTTCAGATTTACACCGTTCGGAAGCGACACGCCTTTGACGTGGAAGTCCTTCACGTATCCGCCTCGGTTCATATTCGTTTTGACGCGAATGGCGATATTGAGTGGATTGGTTTGCCAATTGGCATTCAACATCGATAGATTCGTTGCGTAAATCTGCTCCACGCCGCCTCCCATTTCGCTACCGAGCGTGATGCCACCATGTCCGCTGTTCATCGTGCAATCGCGAATGAGATGGCGGGTAGCTGGTCCATATTCGGTATCTCGATCCTTGCCGGATTTGATCGCAATGCAGTCGTCGCCGGTGTTGAAGGTGCAGTTTTCCACAAGCACGTTCGTGCAGGCATCCGGATCGAAGCCGTCGTTGTTCGGGCCGATACTGTCCGTCGTCACACCGCGCAATACGACATTGGTGCAAGCGGTCGGATGGTGCTGCCAAAAGGGCGTATTTTGGGTCTGATAATCGGCCATCAAGACGTCCCTGCAGTTAATGAATTCAACCATGCACGGACGAAGATAGTGCCCCAGGCCGAAGATCCGCTTTTCAACCGGCACGCCCGCCTCGGATAATGCGGGCAGATAATTTTGGTCTTGTTGCCAAGGTGTCACGGGCGAGGTGAGCAGCGCATACAGCGCATCCGAAATACCCGGTGCGACTAGGCGTAGATCGACGTTGTTCGGATTGACGAACGCCTGGCTAGGCGCCGTCGAGCCGCCGCCGTATGCACCGGACGATCCCTTGTAGGTCCACCAACAGACGCTGCTGTTGCCGCTGCCGGCGAACGGCGTCATGGCTTGACCGTTGAGGATCGAGGTCGGGCCCTCGCCGGTGAGGCCGATTCCTATGGCGTCGCGCGCGTAGACCGGCGCACCGAAGTTGAGGCAATCGTTCGCTTGCCATCGGCTGTAGTAAAGCCGGCCGTTCGAGCCGCAATCAACCGGGCCATCTTTCGCATAGTCCGCAGGGTTGGGACTGAAGTAGATCGTGCAGTTTGCGCTCAGGTGGAATCGAACGTGGCTCAGCAAGACGATCGGGCCAGCGCAATACCAGTTGCCTGACGGTACGACGACACAGCCGCCGCCTTCCCGGTGACATGCCTCGATCGCGGCAAGGAAAGCAGCGCGCGAGTCAAAGGCGTTGGGCGTCGGCGTGAAATCAGAGCCAGGGCTAACGGGCGATTTCGCCGTGTTCGTGTAGGGCGAAGTAGTCGCGGCCACCGTGCAAGGCCGTGCGCCGAAAGCGGTCACGTCATACTCGCGGCGACGAAAAAGCGCTTTCGAGACGTGGGCCAAGCTCGCGGCGATGCGTTCCGCAGCGCCGTGTTCGCCCCAGATCAGGTCTCGCCCCGCGCTTGCTAATCCGTCGCGCCCAGTGATGCCGGCCGCGCGCGCGACTTGTAACGGGCCACCGAGCACCGCGCTACCGAGCAAGGCTCCGCTCATCTCGATAAAACGGCGTCGCCCGGGCATCGGACGCGATTGCGTTGCGCGGGACGAGCGACGGCTGACACGTTTTGACATGGCGACACTCCTTCAGTGAATGACAGCGATGCGTTAGCGGGGCGGGAAGAGATGGGACGTCATATAACAAGGGGCAAGTGTATGCCGAGGTGAAGCCGCGGAAGTGCTGGAGTTTACCCGGCGTCCCGCTGCGATCTCGCCTAGAAAGCCCAAATGGGACTCGCGGATAACAGCTTGTCGTCGTACAACCAGGCTGAAATCCATACGCCGGATGAATCGCTAAGCGGGTTCACGATGCCGTGTGTGTATGGAGCTTGACACTGTATATGCATACAGTGAAAATGGGATTCACAAGTTTTTGCGGTGATGTGGGCTGCCCCAGGGCAGATCTTTCGCCGTATCCCGGCCCGTACTAAGATGGACGATCACGACGCAGAACATCCGGTGGCTTTCCCTACGCCCCGCAAGGGGCGGGGCGCCGTCACGAACCTGCAAGGCCGTTATGAGGTTGATCAGCGCGAGGCGGTCGACGACGGCTGGATCCCCGCGGGGGATGATGAAGTCCCCCCAACCCTGAGGACGCAAGTCTTCGAGGAGCGAGCCAAGAGCATCTTGACGCGCAACACCTCCCCCGATATCCCGTTTAGCGTTTCGCTCAATCCGTATCGCGGCTGCGAGCACGGTTGCATTTACTGCTTCGCGCGCCCCACGCATAGCTACCTCGGCCTCTCGCCGGGGCTCGATTTCGAAAGTCGCATTTACGCTAAGGTCAATGCTGCCGAGCTGCTGCAGCGCGAATTGTCGAAAAGGAACTATGTGCCCGAGCCCATCGCGCTGGGCGTCAACACCGACGCCTATCAGCCGATCGAGCGCGAGCTACGGCTCACGCGGCGCGTCATCGAGGTGTTGCACGATCACGGGCATCCGTTCGCCGCAATCACTAAATCCTCGCTGATCGAACGTGACATCGATCTGCTCGCGCCGATGGCCGCGCAAGGGCAAGTCATGGGTGCCGTCACCATTACGACGCTCGATGCGCAAATCGCTCGCACCCTTGAGCCACGGGCGGCGACACCCGTGCGGCGGCTTCGCACGATTCGCGCACTGAGCGAGGCCGGCATTCCGGTAGGCGTCAGCGTCGCCCCGGTTATCCCGTTCGTGACAGAGCCGGACCTCGAGCGTGTGCTGGAAGCGTGCGCCGAAGCCGGAGCGACAAGCGCAAGCTATATCGTTTTGCGTTTGCCGTGGGAAGTCGCCCCGTTGTTCAAAGACTGGCTCGCGGCGCATTTTCCGCAGCGCGCGGAACGCGTGATGGCCCGGGTGCGCGATATGCGAGGCGGCAAGGACTACGATTCATCGTTTGAGCATCGCATGAAAGGCGAAGGCGCCTGGGCGGATCTGCTCAAGCAGCGTTTCGACAAGGCCGTGAAGCGGTTAGGACTCAACGCGCGTCGGCACGGCATTCTTGACATGTCGCATTTCCAACGGCCCCCTGCCCCCGATTCGCACAATCCGCAGATGAGCCTCTTTTAAACGAGATTCACCATCAGGCCGCCTTACTGCGAGAGCGAATTGACCACGCTGCTCTGCGATTCGAAATAGGTCTGAAACGAGACGGCAAGGCCGCTCATCAGTAGGAATGCGCCGATCAGCAGCGAAAAAATCACAACGAAAACGACACCCCAACCGGATTGGCTGCGAGCGTCTTGCCCTTCGTTGAATTGCGCGTCCCACTTTTGGTCGGGGCGCAGGCCATACACGATCGCCGCGAGGAACGCAGCCAGCACCGAGACTGCGCCGGGCAGGACGAGCACCCATCCGAGCGCCGAGGCCCGTTCCGTGGCGACGAGCAGCAGCACGCCCGGGATGCCTAGCGCCGTCCCGATCACATGAGCCCATCCGAATGCATCGCGCCAGCCGTACAGATAGAAGCGATGGGCGCCCAGGCTGCCAAATAGAAAGGCCAGCAGGGCGGTGAGCGTTTTCGAGCGGAATCGGATGGCAGCGGAGGAAAGGCGGGTGGACATGACCGTCAGGGCAAAATGAGCAGGTTCAATGGCGAAGAGGCAGGCAAAGCCCCGCTCGCACGGGGGCCGGAGCGCGCATTGTACGACCGTGTCGGCCCGCCGGGCCGGGATTTGACGGCCACGATCGAACGTGCAAGTGGGTAAGTGTTTGTTATGGTTTCAGTTTCCCGCTATAATCGAGCGTTTCAGTGGTTCCGAACCCCCGGATTTCAAGGATTACAGTATGGTCATCATCCGCTTGGCTCGTGGCGGCTCGAAGAAGCGCCCGTTCTACAACATCGTCGCCACCGATTCGCGCAACCGTCGCGACGGCCGTTTCATCGAGCGCGTCGGTTTTTACAACCCGGTCGCCACGAAGGGCGAATCGCTGCGCATCGCGCAAGATCGTCTGACGTACTGGCAAGGCGTTGGCGCCCAACTGTCGCCGACGGTCGAGCGTCTCGTCAAACAAGCGCAAAAGGCGCAACCGGCTGCTTAATCGCCGGCGCCGGCCATAGTCGTAAGCATTGGTTGGCGGCAGGCTGTGGCGATCGAGCAACTGTGAGGTTTGTCGATGTCCGTTCGTGATTCGGGCGGCTCGGGTCGAGCGAAAATGGCTTCCCGGGCGCCTGCGTCGTTTGGTGCGTTTGCGCGCAAGCCGGTCGAGCGCAATGCGGCGCATGCAGCCGCCGGCCAAGCATCGGGCATCGAGTCCGTCGAGGCGTTGCCCGACGATGCGGTGGAAGTTGGCGCCATTGTCGACGCGTATGGCCTGAAAGGCTGGGTCAAAGTCGCGGCGCACGCGAGTGTCGGCCAAGGCGGCCAAGCGTTGACGAGCGCCAAGCGTTGGTGGCTCGTTAAGGAGCATGCTAAAGGGCGCGATAAAGAGCGCGAGCTTCGATCGGCGCCGGTCGAAGCGGCGAAAGTGCATAGCGATAGCGTTGTCGCGCAGTTGAGCGGCGCGACTGATCGAGATCAGGCGCTGGCGCTCAAAGGCTGGCGCGTGCATGTGCGCCGTAGCGATTTTCCCACGCTTGCGGCGGACGAGTTCTACTGGGTCGATCTGATCGGCCTCGAAGTGGTCAACGAATCGGGCGTCGCGCTCGGCGTCGTGGCGGATCTCCTCGACAACGGCGCACATTCGGTGCTTCGCATCGAGTATTCGACGCAGAGCAAGGAAGGGCAGCCGGTGACGGGCGAGCGGTTGATCCCGTTCGTCGGCGTTTATGTCAAAACGGTCGATCAAGCGGCGAAGCGTATCGTCGTCGATTGGGAAGCCGATTACTGAGCGGCATGATTGACGCTCAGGGCACCCAGGAGCGCGCGATGCAGTTCGATGTCGTCACGCTCTTTCCCGAGATGTTCCGCGCGGTCACCGAGTGGGGCATCACGAGCCGAGCGGCGAAGCAAGGCCGATTCGGCTTGAGAACGTGGAATCCACGCGATTTCACAACAGATAACTACCGTACCGTGGACGATCGGCCTTACGGCGGCGGCCCCGGCATGGTGATGTTGGCCAAGCCGCTCGAGGCGGCCATCGGTGCGGCGAAAGCGGCGCAGGCCGAACAAGGGGTGAGCGGTACGCGGGTCGTGATGATGTCGCCGCAAGGCGCCAGGCTCGATCACGAACGCGTCATGCGTTTTGCACAAGAGCCCGGGCTCGTGCTGCTGTGCGGCCGGTACGAAGCGATCGATCAGCGGCTCATCGATCGCTGCGTCGACGAAGAAGTGAGTCTCGGCGATTTCGTGTTGTCCGGCGGAGAGCTGCCGGCTATGGCGCTGATGGATGCCGTCGTACGCCAGTTGCCCGGCGTGCTAGGCGATGCGCAATCGGCGGTGCAAGACAGTTTCGTCGATGGCTTGCTCGACTGTCCGCACTACACGCGCCCCGAGGAATACGAAGGGATGCGCGTGCCGGACGTGCTGCTGGGCGGTCATCACGCCGAGATCGAGCAGTGGCGGCGCAAAGAGGCGCTGAGCAACACCCTAGCCAAGCGGCCCGATTTGATCGAGCGCGCGAGGCGCAACAAGATGTTGAGCCGTGCCGATGAGGCATGGCTCGCAAGTCTTGCGAAAACGGCGTCGAAGCCCTAACGGTCTTCGGCTCGGACGCAAGGCGCAGGCGGCGCCGCATAAGCGGCGCCAGATGTGAACCCATCCTCTATCGGGGCCAAGCCAAACCGCCTAGCGGCGTACGGCAGGCAGAACGCCGACAAGATGGCATAAGGAGTCAGTCATGAATCTGATCGAAAAACTCGAGCAGGAAGAAATCGAACGCGTGCTCGCCGGCAAGGCGATCCCCGAGTTCGCCCCCGGCGATACGGTGATCGTGAACGTGAACGTGGTCGAAGGTACCCGCAAGCGAGTCCAGGCCTATGAAGGCGTGGTCATCGCAAAGCGTAACCGCGGCCTGAACTCGTCGTTCATCGTCCGCAAGATCTCGTCGGGCGAAGGCGTTGAGCGTACGTTCCAAACGTACTCGCCGCTGTTGGCCAGCATCGTCGTGAAGCGTCGCGGCGACGTGCGTCGCGCGAAGCTGTACTACCTGCGCGAGCGTTCGGGCAAGTCGGCACGTATCAAGGAAAAGCTGGTCTCGAAGGACCGCGCTGCTTCCTAAGCGTGAAAGCTGTAAAAAAAAGCACCCTCTGGGGTGCTTTTTTGTTTGCCCGTTGCGGGATCAAAATATCGGTAGTCCATCAGTGATTTTGCGAGTGCGACATTGATTCGCCCTGTGTTCGAACCTGAAGTGCTGCCGATCGAAGCGACCGGCGCCCATTTGCCCGCTGTTGCGGCCTATCGTTTGACGCCGGCCGGGTTGCGCGAGCGTTTCGCGCAGCGTCTGGTATGGGCGCCCGAGCCGTTCGAGACGCTGGCCCCGGAGCGCGGCGATCCGCGCGCCGCGTCTGTCCTCGTGCCTTTGGTCGTGCGCGAGGCGGGCCTTTCTGTCTTGTTGACGCAGCGCGCCGACCATCTGAGCGATCACGCTGGACAAATCAGTTTTCCGGGTGGCCGCCGCGAGCCGTCCGACCCCGATGCGGTCGCCACCGCGCTGCGCGAAGCGGAGGAAGAGGTGGCGCTCGAGCCGGAACGCGTCGAGGTGCTGGGCGCGCTGCCCGATTACCTGACCGGAACGGGCTTTCGCGTGACGCCCGTCGTGGGTCTCGTGCATCGCCCGTTTACGGTGAGCGCCGATACGCTCGAAGTGGCGGAAATCTTCGAGGTGCCGCTTTCGTTCTTGATGAATCCGGCCAATCATGAGGTGCGGCTGCTGCGCTGGGAAGGCGGCGAGCGCCGTTTCTTCGCCATGCCTTACCCGCGAGCGGAGGCAGGCGGTCAGTACTTCATCTGGGGCGCGACGGCCGGCATGCTGCGCAATTTTTATCGCTTTCTAGCCGCGTGAATCAGGCAAAGGCAGCGCACAGGCCGATCAGCCGAAACGACCGCATTCGGGCGTGACGCGCTGTGCTATCGTTACGCAAATAATTGAACAAACTCGAATCGTCACGGCCCTTCGCATGACCTTTTTCTCAGTATTGTTAGCCCTTGTTATCGAACAGCTGCGGGCGCTTTCGCAGAGCAACCCGATCTTCGCGCTGCTGCAATATCACGCCGAATGGGCCGCGCAGGGTTTCGATGCGGGTAAGAGAAAACACGGCATGCTCGCGTGGCTCGTGGTCGTGCTGCCGTGGACCCTCGCAGTCGCGGCCATCTACTACGTGCTGTTTCGAATCAGTTTCGTGCTGGCGTTTCTTTGGAACGTCGTGATCGTTTATTTCACGCTCGGGTTTAGGCAGTTCAGCCATTACTTCACCGATATTCACCTCGCGCTCAATAACGACGATGTCCCGCGCGCGCGCGAGATCCTCAACGAGTGGACCGGCATGGATACCGTCGATATGCCCGTCGGCGAAATCGTGCGTCACACGTTGATTCACGCGGTTGTCGCGTCGCATCGGCATGTCTTCGGCGTGTTCTTTTGGTTTCTCGTGCCGATCGGCCCGGCCGGCGCCGTACTGTATCGGATTTCGGAATATCTCGCGCGCAGCTGGGCGGCGCCGATCGGGGAGCGTACGGCCGCTTTCGGCGGGTTTGCCCGATACGCTTTCTTTGTCATCGATTGGCTGCCCGCGCGATTGACAGCGCTTGGCTTCGCGATCGTCGGCAACTTCGAAGACGCCATCTATGCTTGGCGCAACCACGCTCGGCAATGGCCCGACGCCAACGACGGCGTGCTGCTCGCGGCTGGCAGCGGCGCACTCGGCGCGCGGCTGGCAGGGCCGCTCGCGGAGCCTTCGAGCCTCGATGCGCTGGGCACGCCCGACGGCGGGCCGGTGCCGGTCGGGGACGATTGCACGCCACGGACGCTCCAGTCGGCCGTCGGCCTCGTTTGGCGTGCGGTCATTCTGTGGATGATTCTGCTGCTGATGCTGACGATCGCCGTTTGGGTCGGCTAGAGAACGAAGGTCAAGCGAACGAACCCGCGTATAGCCCGTTCAGCCTGCGCGAATTAACGTGCGCTGGCCGCGGGGCCCTCGTCGTTGCAGTCGGTTCAGTCGTCATCGCCGGCTGCCCGGACGGCGCCGCAGCGCCAACAGGCGGTAAATTGCGCCTCCAACGTTTCACCGCATGCCCGGCAGCGCCATGACGCTGCGCCGGGCGGCGGACCGTTTCGCGCGGCTTCCAAGATGCGCCGCGCCAGCATTTCGTCGCGCTCGTCGACGAGCCATAGCTCGGGCGCGCATTGATCGGCCGGTATCTCGCCGAGTGCGCCGTTCAAATAGCGATTGTGCAATTCGCAATCGATCCCCGCCGCCTCGAGCAGATTCACCCAGTGTTGGCCGATAACGGGATTCGGTGCATGGGTCAGCTTCAGCATGCGGGCGTCCTGATTCGGCGAGCTAGCCGCTCGGCTATCTCACCACTTGGCTGGCTTCGTGAACCAATTGAGCGTAAAGCGCGTGCCGCTCGCGGGCGATACGACCTTGGGCGAGCGCCTCCAAGATCGCGCAGCCCGGCTCATGCAAATGATGGCAGTTGTAAAACCGGCAATGAGCCAACAGCGGGCGGAATTCGGGAAACGCGCGCTCGAGCGTGCCTTCGGTCAGGTGATACAGGCCAAACTCCTGAAAACCTGGCGAATCGATCAAGGCGCCGCCGCCGGGGAGCGGATAGAGCCGCGTGAACGTCGTCGTGTGGCGGCCGCGATTGAGCGCTGTCGAGATTTCGCGCGTGGCCGCCTCGGCCTCCGGCACGATCAGATTGACGAGCGTCGATTTGCCCATGCCCGATTGACCGAGCAGCAACGTTGCATGGCCGTGCAGCCGGTTCAGCAATGCATCGCGCGCTTCGTCGGGGCGCGTTTTGATCGACAGATCGAGCACGTCATAGCCGAGCGCCCGATACGGCGCGAGACGTTCCCGCGCAGCGGGCAGCGCCGCCTCTACATCGGTCTTGTTCAAGACGATCAGCGGCTTGAGCGCGTTCGCTTCGGCTGAGACGAGTGCGCGCCCGAGCAAATCTTCGCTGAAATAGGGCTCGGTGGCCAAAACGATCAGCAATTGATCCAGGTTCGCGGCGAACAGCTTCGACTTGTATTGATCCGAACGGTAGAGCAAGTTGCGGCGCTCGCCGATCTCGACGATGACGCCTTGATCGCTCGATGTCTGCTCGTAGACGACGCGATCGCCGACGGCGACCTCGCTCTTCTTGCCGCGCGGAAAACACTGCAGCAGTGCTTGCGGCCCCTGCTCGGGCGCGACCAGGTAGTGGCGGCCGTGCGCGGCGATAACGAGGCCATGAAGGCGCGCCGCGCCCGACGAGCGCTTGGCCGGCCCGGCCGATTTAATGGGGCGGGTACTCATGCGTGGCGCAGCAGCCGTTCGATCCGCTGCGACGCCGGCGGGTGGGAGTAGTAGAACGCGGTGTAGACGGGATCGGGCGTGAGCGTGGCCGCGTTGTCCTCGTAGAGCTTGACGAGCGCGTTGACGAGCTCCTTCGCATCCGTTTGGCTGGCGGCGAAGGCGTCGGCCTCGAATTCGTGCTTGCGCGAGCTCAAGCTGCCGAGCGGCGTGACGAAGAACATGAAGACCGGCAGCGCGAGGAAAAACAGTACGAGCGCCAGCCCGTCGTTGCTGCCCGACATCGACGGACGCACCCCCAAGCCTTCGTAAAACCACGTGCGTTGACTGAGCCAACCGAGCAGGGCGAACAAGGCCAAGCTGATCGCAAACGTCACGAGCATGCGTTTAATGACGTGACGCCGCTTGAAATGCCCGAGTTCATGCGCGAGCACGGCCTCGATCTCGCTGCCGGACAGTCGTGCCAGCAGCGTATCGAAAAAAACGATGCGCTTGGAGGCGCCGAAGCCCGTGAAGTAGGCATTGCCGTGCGCCGAACGGCGGCTGCCGTCCATCACGAACAGGCCCTTGGCGGCGAAGCCGCAACGCTTCATCAGCGTGTCGATGCGGTGGACGAGCGCTTCGTCGGTCAGCGGTTCGAACTTGTTGAACAGCGGCGCGATGAACGTCGGATAGAGCACCAAGACGAGCAACTGAAAGGCGACGATGACGATCCACGCCCATAGCCACCAGAGGGCGCCGGTGCGGTCCATGAGCCACAGCACGACGAAAAGCAGCGGGAGGCCGAACGCCGCCCCCAGCCCAACGCCCTTGGCCATATCGCCGAAGAAGATGGCCCGCGTCATCCGATTGAAGCCGAATCGTTCTTCGACGACGAATTGGCGGTAATAGTCGAAAGGCAAATCGATGACGCTCGTGACGACGACGACCGCGGCGACGAGTGCGATCTGGCCCGCATACCCTTCGCCGAGCCATCCGGAAATCGCCCGGTCGAGCGCCTGGACACCGCCGAGTAGCGTGAGGCCAATGAGCACGGCCGCGCCGACGACGACTTCGAGCATCGATAGGCGGGTGCGCACGACGGTGTAATCGGCAGCGCGTCGATGCGCGGCGAGCGGGATGGTTTCGGCGAATTGCCTTGGCACCGCGTCTCGGTGCGCCGCGACAAAGCGGATTTGGCGGGAGGCGAGCCACAGTTTTGTGGCGATCATCGCAACCACCAGGACGGCGAACAGCACGGTGAAGTCGAATGCGGGCATCGGGAAGTCCAAGATATCTATGCGAGAATTATAGGGTTTCGCGGGACCGGGCGAGCGTACTCAAGGCCGCGCAGCGCGATTTCGCTCAAATCGCATCAACCAACGGATTGTTTTCATGACTGATTTACTCGAACCCGTCGGCGAGCCGACGCTCGCCCGCAGCGAGATGAACCTGGTATGGCTCGATATGGAGATGACGGGGCTCGAGCCCGACACCGACCGCATCATCGAAATCGCGGTCGTCGTGACGAACTCGACGCTCGACAAGGTGGTCGAGGGCCCGGTGCTGGCCGTGCATCAGAGCGACGAGACGCTCGACAAAATGGACGAGTGGAACAAGAACACCCACGGCCGGTCGGGCTTGATCGAGCGCGTGCGGGCGTCCACCGTCGGCGAGGCTGAGGCGGCCGAGCAGATTCGCGCGTTTCTGGGCAATTACGTGCCGCCGGGCAAATCGCCGATGTGCGGCAATTCGATTTGCCAGGACCGGCGGTTCATGGCGCGCTGGATGCCCGAGCTCGAACGTTTCTTCCATTATCGAAACCTCGACGTGAGCACCCTCAAGGAGTTGTGCCGCCGCTGGCAACCCACGATCTATAAGGGCTTCCAAAAGCGCGCCATGCATACGGCGCTCGCCGATATTCACGAATCGATCGACGAGCTCAAGTACTACCGCCAACATTTCCTCGTGATGCCTAGCGCCGCGCCTGTCGAAGGTAATTGAAGAAGCGCGGGCGAGGCGGGTGGGCGTTCGCTTGCAGCCGCGCGCTCAAGCCCGGACTGCCGCTCGGCCTGCAGTGGGCATCAAAGCCCGCTGCCGCCCGCTATTGCGCTGGCGGGGCGCGCCGCGCGCTCTTCGGGCGGAACGCCGAAATCACCGATTCGTTCGTGCTGACGTAAGGCGCACCGTACGGCCCGCCGATCAGGTCGATGCAGTAAGGGACCGCTGCGAAGATGCCCGGCACCTTCACTGCGCCGGCCTCGTCGCGCAGCCCTTCGAGCGTTTCTTGGATCGACTTGGGCTGGCCCGGCAGGTTGATGATCAGCGCGGCGTGATCGGCGGTTTCGCGAATCACGGCCACTTGGCGCGACAGGATCGCCGTCGGCACGAAATGGAGGCTGATTTGGCGCATTTGTTCGCCGAAGCCCGGCATTTCCTTTGTCCCCACGGCTAGCGTCGCCTCTGGCGTGACGTCGCGCCTGGCCGGCCCCGTGCCGCCCGTCGTCAGCACCAGGTCGCAACCGTGCGTATCGACGAGTTCGATCAGCACGGCGGAAATCTGCGCAGTTTCATCGGCGACGAGGCGCTTTTCGACGCGCCACGGCGAGGCGAGCGCCGCGGCGAGCCACGTTTCGAGCGCAGGCAAGCCTTTGTCTTCATAGACGCCGCTCGAGGCGCGATCGCTAATCGACACGAGCCCGATTACGAGCTCGTCGGGATGGCTGCGCACGGGTTTAGTCATCGTCGTCCTCATCGTCCGCCGAATCGTCGCCGCCGTCGCGATCATCGGAGGCCAGCACGCCCCCGCTGGCGGCCTTGATCCATTGGAACAGCTCGCGGAAGTAGCGCGGCGGCTTGCCTTGCTGGGTTTCCTTGCGCGCGTTGCGGATCAGCGTACGGCCTTCCTGGGCGTCGGCGCCCGGATGCTCGCGCAGGAACGCGGTAAAGGCGTCGTCGTGAGCGAGCAACTGCTCGCGCGTTTGTTCGATCCAGTGCAGCCGCGCGGTTTCCGCCTTGTTGACGCCGCGATGGGTGTCCAGCGCCGTGCGCAGCGCGGCGATTTCGTCTTCGGTCAGCGTGCGCATGACGCGCCCAATGTATTGGACTTGCCGGCGCTTGCCTTCGTGATCGGTGATGCGGCGCGCTTCGCGTACGGCGTCAGCCAGGTTTTCCGGCATCGGCATGCGCTTGAAGGCGTCCTTCGGCAACTCGACGAGATCGACGCCCAGGGCTTGCAGCGCGTGCATTTCGCGCTTCAATTGCGATTTGCTGGGGCGCTCGTCGGCGAAATCTTGCTCGGCCGAATCGTCGTGCTCGATCGGTTGTATGCGGGTTTTGCGTGTCATGGGCGGTATTGTAGCGTGTGCGCCCGCCGTTCCCGCCATGCGGGGCGGCCCGTCGTAACAGGCGCTGCCCCTATGGAGCCCAGCTCTTTTGCGGTGTTTCGCTTTGCCGTCGCGACCATCCGCTCAAGCCTTGCTATGATCGCGGGATGCGAACGATCGGGCGTGCGTGGCTGGGCGGGTTGACCAGCGGCGGCCCGAGCCGTGTTCAACCGACAGTTCTTCACCGGACGGCAATCACGATGGCAGCGGACACCGAAACCACACAACGCTTCTTCCCGCATACGCAAGACGAATTGAAGGAGATCGCCTCCGACATTCTCAAGCATGCGAAGTCGCTGGGCGCGACCGACGCCGCCACCGAAATCTCGGAAGGCGACGGCCTATCGGTCTCGGTGCGGCGCGGCGAAGTCGAGACGATCGAACACAATCGCGACAAGATGGTTGGCGTGACTGTCTTTATCGGCGCCAAGCGCGGCAACGCGAGCACCTCGGATTTCTCGAAAGAGGCGCTGCGCGACACCGTGGCGGCGGCTTACAACATCGCCCGCTTCACCGCCGAGGACGACTGCGCCGGTTTGGCCGAAGCCGAATTGCTCGAAACCGACCCGCGCGATCTCGATCTTTATCATCCGTGGCATTTGTCGGCCGACGAAGCCGTCGACATCGCACGGCGAGCCGAGGATGCGGCGTTCGCCGTCGATCCGCAAATCCGCAATTCGGAAGGCGCGAGCGTCTCGGCCCAGCACTCGCAGTTCGTCCTTGCCACCACACGCGGCTTTTTGGCCGGCTACCCGTATTCGCGGCACTACGTGGCCTGCGCGCCGATCGCCGGCAGCGCGCGCAACATGCAGCGCGACGATTGGTATTCGTCCAAGCGCGATGCGCTTTCGCTCGCGCAACCGGAGGCCGTGGGCCGCTACGCCGCGCAGCGCGCGTTGGCGCGGCTCGGCGCGCGCAGGCTCGATACGCGCAAGGTGCCCGTGCTGTTCGAGGCGCCGCTCGCGGCCGGGCTGCTGGGCGCGTTCGTCCAAGCCACGAGCGGCGGCGCGCTTTATCGCAAGACATCGTTCCTCGTCGATAGTCTCGGCAAAAGCGTCTTTGCGCCGCACGTCCAAATCGTCGAGGATCCGCACGTGCCGCGCGCGATGGGCAGCGCACCGTTCGACGAAGAAGGCGTGCGCACGAAGCAGCGTTCGGTCGTGAAAGATGGTGTGGTCGAGGGATACTTTTTGTCGACCTACTCGGCGCGCAAGCTCGGCATGCCGACGACGGGCAACGCAGGCGGCTCGCACAATCTCACGCTGATGAGCAGCCAGACGCGGCCTGAGGACGATTTCAAGGCGATGCTCAAAAAGCTCGGCACGGGGCTGCTCTTGACCGAGCTCATGGGGCAGGGCGTGAACTATGTGACGGGCGATTATTCGCGCGGCGCCTCGGGCTTCTGGGTCGAAAACGGTGAGATTCAATATGCCGTGGAAGAGATCACCGTGGCCGGGACGCTGCAGGAAATGTTCCGGCACATCGTCGCGATTGGCGCCGATTCGATCGTGCGCGGCACCAAGCAAACCGGCTCGATTCTCATCGAACGGATGACGATCGCCGGACAGTAAGCGCGATGGGGCGGCGTGGCCTGCCGCCCCGCAGGCAACATGAAGCATCCGCGTGCGCTGCGGCGAACGCAGGCGCCCGGTTAGCGGGCGGTTGTCTGCGTCAGTCCACTTGAAAGCCGAGCGAAGCGTCCTTAGCGAACGACTTGCCCGATACGGCGGTAAACCACGCGCGCATAGTCGAACGCTTCCGCATGATGCGTTTCCCGCGAGACGGCTTGCCATTGCGCCGGGTTCGGCGCGGGGAACGTCGCATCGCCTTCGAAGTCGGAGTCGATTTCCGTGATGACGAGCTTGTCGGCGAAGCCGATGCCTTCGCCGTAAAGCTGCGTGCCGCCGATCAGGAACGCTTCGGGCGCGCCCTGCGCCGCGGCAAGCTTCAACGCTTCCTCGATACTCGTCGCCATTTCGCAGCCTTCGAAGCGCCGGGCGGCGTCGCGCGTGACGACGATATTGCGGCGCCCCGGCAGCGGGCGGCCGATCGATTCGTGCGTTTTGCGCCCCATGATGATCGGCGCGCCCATCGTCGTGCGCTTGAAGAATGCGAGATCCTCGGGAAGGCGCCAGGGCAGTTGATTGTCGCGGCCGATCACGCCATTGCGGGCGCGAGCGACGATGATCGTCAAGGTAGTCATGTTCAGAGCGAAGAAGGCGGAAACCGCAATCCGGCGATTTTACGCGACCGCACACAAGCCGCCTGTGATCGACGACCGAGGGCATTGACGCCGCGCTTCGGCGGCGCAGCACCTATCCATCCGTTGCCCAGTAGCCCGGTAGCCCAGTAGCCCGGTAGCCCAGTCGCTCCGTCGCTCGGTCACTCCGTCGCGGCCTCGCCTCCGCTCGCTTCCTCCGCCTCCGTCGCTCGTTCCTCCGATGCCGCCGGGTCGCGCAGCCCGTGCGAGCCCATCAGCCGATAAAGCGTCACCCGTGAAATTCCCAAGTCGATCGCGGCTTCGTTGAGCCGATGCCGGTGCCTCAGCAAGGCCGCTTCGATGGCCCGCTTTTCCGCCGCCTCACGCGCTTGCGCAAGCGTCACCGTCTCTTGTTCGGTAAATTGCGAGAGATCGAGATCGTCCGCGCTGATCAGTTTGCCCTCGGCCATCACGATCGCGCGCCGGACGCGATTGATCAGCTCGCGCACGTTGCCGGGCCAGCCGTACTTGTGCATCGCTTCGATCGCCGACGGCGCGAAGCCGCGGATCTTGCGCGCGCTGTCGGTCTTGAACCGATGCAGGATGTGGTGAGCCAAAATCTCGATGTCCTTGCCGCGCGAGCGCAGCGGCGGCTCGTCGATGCGCAGTACGCAGAGCCGGTGAAACAGGTCCGCTCGAAAGCGGCCGTCGCGCATCGCGCCTTCGAGGTCGACATGGGTTGCCGAGATCACGCGGACATCGACGGCGACCGATTCGCGTCCCCCCAGTCGCTCGATTTTGCCTTCCTGTAAAAAGCGCAGCAGGCTCGCTTGGCTTTCGAGCGGGAGATCGCCGATTTCATCGAGAAACAACGTGCCGCCGCTCGCTGCTTCGACACGTCCGATTTTGCGTTGGTTGGCGCCCGTGAACGCACCGCGCTCATAGCCGAACAACTCCGATTGCAATAAATGATGCGGGATGGCGCCGCAGTTGATGGCAACGAACGGCTCTTTGCGGCGCGGCGAGCGCTCGTGGATCGCGACGGCGGTCAGTTCTTTGCCGGTGCCCGATTCGCCGGCGATGAAGACGGCGGCGTCGGTGTTGGCGATTTTGCGGATCGTGCGAAACAGCTGCTGCATGGCTTCGCAGGTGCCGACCATTTCGTCGTCGCCCGCACTGGCCATCCCCGCGGCGAGATCGAGGTCGGTCAGCGACACCATCCCGAACGCATGGCCGAGCAGGTAATCGATGGCCGGGGCGGCGGCCGGTAGTTTGAGGTAGTCGAAGCAATAGCTGCGAATCAAACGACGCAGATCGGGGTCGTCGAGGCGATCGGGGCTTGCGAGCGCAACCCAGCCGACGAGCGGCTGGCGCAAGCCTGTCTCGATCGCGGCGAGCTCTTTCGCACTGAAGCGCGATAGATCGACGATGCCGGCGTAGGGCACATCGGGCCGTACGATGCGCGCACACTCCGCGCTCGAGCGCGCGATCGAGACCGTCCAGCCGCAACTCTTCAGATGCGCGACGAGCGCATCGTCCGGCAGACGCGACAAATACACGAGCATGCGTGCATCGGTTTCGCGCTCGTGTTCGCGGCTGCGTTTGCCATGCGCGAGCGATAAGGCGGGCCCGTTGGCCGAGAGCGGCCCGACGGATGTCAAATGAGATGTATCTCGCACGATGCCCCCGTATGGTCAAGCATCAGAAGGTGTAGGGAAACCGCACGCCGACGACGAAATTCGGCGCGTCGGGCGTGAGCCCGATCGATACCGATCCGCTGATCGTCAGGTGCTTGTTCACCACGTGGTTCAAACCGAAATTCACGGCGGCGGCGACTGTCTCGCTGCCGGGCACTTTTTGCCAGCCTTGGCCGGGAGCTTGCGTCTCGCTTTGCGGTTCGATCGCCATCGTGTAGGAGACGCTCGCCGAATCCTTTTCGGAGAACGCCAGCGCCATGCCGCCGCCCCATTGGATGATGTCGCCGAGCTTCACTTTCGCGGGCGACGTTTGGCCTTCGACGGACGAGACGTCGTTGAACGAGCGCGCGAGGTTGTACGTGTACGAGAGGCTGCCGAACAGCACGACCGGGTCGTAAGTCTTCAGCACCGATAGCCCAGCCGTGACGTTCCAAAAGCCGGTGCCGGTCGGCAGCTTGGTGGGCGCAACGAGGCTCGTGTTGTTGGGGTCGACCTGCACGAGCTTGATGCCGAACGGCGAGGTGCCGGTCGGCGCTTTCAAGCGCAGGCTGGCGACCACGTCGGGCCAGTTGCCGCTTTCCTTGAGCAGTTGGTAATAAACGCCGAAGCTGACGTCGCCGATCGCCCCCGAGCTGCCTGAAGCATCCGAAAGCGCGCTTGCCGCGCCGCCCGCGCCGCCGACGATGAAGTTGCTGTGACGATAGACGTAGGGCACGTCGACGTCGAAGCTGATGCGATCGGTCAGGCCGTAGCGTGCATCGAGATCGGCCATGACTTGGTGCGACTTCGTCTCGCCCAAGTTGATGTTGCCGAGAAAGATCGCATCGAGCGCCAAGAACCCCGACAGCTGAAGTTGCCGTCGATCGTAGTAGGTGTCGCTGATGCCCCAATCGAGCGTGAGCTTGCGATCGAACAGCGGCGCGTGCTCGCGTTGCACGACCGCGTTCTCCGCTTCGGTACGGATCGGTTGCGCCGCTTTTTGCGTCGTGCCGATGGCGGCGCCGTCGGCCGGCTCGGGCAAGGAAGAGGTGGTCGGTACGCCTGTGGCGGTTGACGCACCGCTCGTCGGCCCCGTCGAGCCGGGAGTGAGTTGCGCGAGCGGCGGCAACGGCACGGGCAAGCCGTCGGCGCCCGGCGGCGGGGCCGTGGTGGCCTCATTGTCGGCGCCGCCCGATAGGCCGCGGCCCCGCTGCATCATTTCGAGTCGCGTCACTTGGGCCTCGAGCGAATGAATCTGGCGCTGCTGTTCGTCGACGACGCGCATCAGCGTCGTCAATCGATCCTCGACCGATTGGCCGGTCAGCGCTTGCGCCGCGGCGCTCGGCGGCAGGCCCATGGCGAGCACGGCCGCCGGTATCGCCGCGAGCTGCAGACGGCGAGTGCGTTGCGCAAGCGGCGCAATCCTCGTTGATAGCTTGGACATTGTTTTCCCCCGGTCTTGCATCGGCGTGGCGCGCCGTTTGGCCTTTTATCGCTCTTCACGCCTGCTTGTCAGTCAATCTGCCGCGTATGACGTGGTCCCTCTCTTTCTCTTTCGACGGGTCTCCTCAGTGTCGGAGCACCGCCGAGTTTTGCAGCGCTTGCAGCACGCCCGATTGCCGCAGCAACGCAGCCGACATCGGTTGCGTCTGGACACTGAGCTTCAACTGGTTGACGACAGCTTGTCCGTTGCCGGCCACTTGCAAGAGCTGAGCGATGGAGCCGCTGCCTTGTGCGTTTGCCGGCGCGATGGTTTGCGTAGCGATGCCTGCCGGCGTTTGCACCATCACCGCCACGCCGCCGCCTGCGAACGTGATGCCGGCCTTGACGTTGCCCGACGCGCTCGTCGCAGTCGCGCTCGCGTTGATCGCGTTCGGGCTTGCGTTGGGGCCAGCGTTGGTGCTTGCGGTTGTCGTGACCGTCGTGCTTGGGATGGTTCCCGTGCTCGGAGCCGAGCCGGCGCTCGTGATCGGGTTTGTCGCGGCGGCGCCGGCGAGCGGCGTCGACGTCGAACTGTTGAAGTCGATGACGGTCGAGTTCGCGCCGACATTGCCGTTGCCCGCCACTTGCGTGATTTGCGAGACGCCGCTGACCGACACGGCTTGTCCCCCCGTCGCCGTGGCTTGCGGGTTGGCGCCGGTGGCTCGGTTGTCGGCCGTGACATTGCCGGCGTTGGCGGGTGTGCCCGCGCTAACGGTCGGCAGAGCGCCGCCATTGCCGGCCGGGGGCGCAGTTACGACCGCGGCGGTGGTCGTTGTCGCGCTGTTGTTGCCGTGTCCTGAATTCGCATTGCCATTGCCATTGACCACGCCATAAGCGTTCCCGTTACCGCGCCCCGGGCCGTCGCTAGCTTGCGCCGAGGTCGTCACCTGCGCGCTCAACGCGTTGTTTGCATTCGTCGATACCGTCAGGGTGCCTTGTGCGCTTGCCGATCCGCCGTTCGGCATTTGCCACTGGGAAAGCAATTGCAGCACGAGGCCGGAAATCATCGTGCCGCCTGCGCCCTTGCCGGTTTGATGCGAGAGCACGTCGTCGTCGACGGCTTGCCAATGCTCGCCGCTCGAAGCCGACAGAAACTCGGGCGGCGCGGCGAGCCGTTCCGCGGCATGCGCGGTATATCCGAGTTGGCCTACCGCGAGTGCCAGCGCGGCGGCCAACGGTGAAAGAAGTAGATGCCTCATGGGGTGTCAGAACCAGTCTGCCCTAGACAATCCGTAATCCACGAAGGGGGTCGTGGCGGTGCTCGCGGCGAGCGCACGCTCGCGCAGTTGCAACGCCAGCGACACGTTGTCCTGCAATAGCGGGGAATCCTCCCTGAACGGCTTGCCGAGGACAGCGAACACGAGCCCGTTCCAGCTCGCGACGAAATCCTCGTCCAGCACGATGCGATTGCCGAGCGCGGGATCGGCGATGAAAATCCGCCCATGCTCGGCATGCTTGACGATGACGAAGTGCTCGTAGCCGCCGATGTTCATCAGCACGAGCACGGGAATTCGGAGGTGATAGAGCGCGTCGAGATTGACGCGAAAGCCGCGGCCGCGCAGGCCGATCGTTTCGACGAAGTGCTTCATGTCCAGCATCGAGAAGCCGTTCTTGACGACGACGTCGGGGCTCGAAAAGGCCATCATGCGGCGAATCAATTCCGGCTCCGCGATATCGATGCCGTAGCCGTACTTGAGCAGCGTGGCGAGTGCAGCCGAACCGCAGCTGTAGTCGTAACGCTGGCCGACGATGTGACCGTATCGAATGTCGCGCATAGAGCGCACCGTCTTGGTGAGTGGGACGCCGGCCAGGTTAGACGTATCGATGACGGACTGCGCGTTGCTTGGCGCACATATCGCGGCGCATCCGAGTGCGGCGATCGTGCGCCATGCCGCGGAGCGGGCATGTTGCGACATGTTGGTCTCCTCGTCGGGCGCATACCGGCCGTGACCTGCGGCCGGTATGCGTGAGCGCTCGCTTCGGCGACGGGCTAGCCTCTGCGCGTTGGCTAGCCGTCGACGAGGACGCTCAATGGCCCGTAATGTTGGTTGCTGCGATGGCCAGGCCGTTGTGCTGCAGGTTCCCGGCGCCGCCGGCGATGTTCACGCCGATGTTGCCCGTGGAGTTCTGCAGTGCGCCGGCGCCGATCATCGCGGTGCCGCTGATCGAACCTTGGAACGAAAGCGCCGCCGTTTGGCTGTTGTCGTCGGTGGCGATCATGGCCACGGCGAGCGGCGCGGAGCCGTCCTTCAGGTTCGTCGTCGAAGCGGCCAGGCTGTTGTTCTGCACGTTGGCCACGCCGGCTGCGATGTTCACGCCCAAGTTGCCCGATACGTTGGACAGCGAGTTATCGCCGAGCGAGGCGTTCAGCATGAAGTTGTTGACCTTGGCCGTGCCGGTGGACGATTGCGAGCTGAAGATCTGTGCGTTGCCGAACACATTGCCCGTATCCACCGAAGCCAACGAAGCGTCGTTGCTTTGGGCGTTGTCGACGCCTTCCGCGACGTTGATGCCGATGTTGCCCGCCGAGCCGCTGCCCGCGCCCGCGCCCGTCGTGGCCGTGAGGTCGCCCGGCTTCTGGGTGTTGATGTAGTCCGTCACCGAACCCGTCACCGTCACGTTCTTCGAATCGACCGATTCGCCGAAGGCCCACGATGCATCATGGCTCTTGCTGTGCGATTCGCTCCACGAGGCCTTGCCCGACGATTGTTCGGCGAAGGCTTGGCCGCCCGAGCCTTGATCGGAGTGGAACTTCCATGCCGCGCCTTGTCCGGAGCCTTGCGCCGAGCTCTTATCGCTTTGCGACGAATATTTATCGGCGGCGGTGGCTTCGAACGCGTTCAAGCTGACATTCCCGCTCACGCTCGCGCTGCCCGAGCCGGAGCCATGATGATGGTGATGCGAGTAGCTGTAGTTCAGGCTTGCGGAGCCGCTAGCCGTCAAGGTCGCGCTAGCGTCCTGCGAGTTGTGCGATTCGCTGCTCGAGCTGCTCGAACTTTGTTTGCTGTACTCGTAGCCGCCACCGGAGATCGAGCTGCTGTCATGCTTGTACGCATAGGCCGAGGCTTCTTGGAAGCTTTGCGCAAACTCTCTGGAGCCCGATTCGCTGCTCGTGCTCGAGCCCTTGGAGTAGCCGCTGCCCATCACCGAGCGATAGTTGTTGTTCAACGTCGTCGTGACTGCGCCCATCGAATAGCTTTGGGCGGTCGGATCGAGCGTCGCGTAGGACATGACGTTCTGACTGTTGTGGACGACGGCGCCTACCGTGCTCGATACCGTAACGCAGCCGAACAGGCGCACGAAGCCGTCGATGTCGACGTTCTCGGTGACGCCCGTCACGTTATAGATGAACGGGTTCTTGACGTTGTGCGCGAACGCGGTGCCCGAGGCGGCTGCCAGCACTGCGGCGGCGATGAGTGTGCGCTTCATGATGACGCTCCGATCAGAAAAGGTGCTGCGTTAGAAAAAAGTGCCCGCCGGGGGACGGAGCACAAAACTGTTCGCCGTGGCATTACCGGCGCCGGCCGTCTGGTTGATTTGCGCGATGCCGCTTGCGTTCTTGAGCACATCGTTGCCGATGCGCACCGCGCGCTCGCCCTGAGCCATCGCCGATGCATCCATACGTCCTTGCTTGGAAGAGGCCGCGGACAGCACGCTGTCCGAGACGCTCTCCACTCCTATCGCCGCAGCGCCGAGCACGACGCTGTTGCGCTGGAGATTGGCCACGCCCGCCGCTTGATTCACCATCGTCAAGCCGGACACGTTGGATAAGGCGCCGCTCTCGATGCTGGCCTGCGCGCTCGGGACGCGAGCCCGGGCCTGTGCGCTTTGCGCGACATCGGTCGCGGCGACGCCGTTGGGACCGAGCACGATCGCGGCTTGATTGCTTTGCGCGTTGTTCAGTCCCGCTGCTTCGTTGACGGTCACGGCGCCTTTTGCGCCAGCGAATGCGCCACGTTCTATCGTCGCGTCGCCGGTGACGACGGGTGTCGTTTGGGCTAGCGCGCCGGACACTCCGACCAACTGCGCGATGCAACACATGGCGCGAGAGACCGCGATGGCCACGCTCCGGCGCTTACGCTGAATGCCGTTCATTTCAACCCCTCTAGGCCGGCTAGGCCGCCGCCTAGCGGCGCGAGCGCGCCGGTGATCGAGGTCGTGATCGCGCCGCCGATACCCTTCGTGGTGGGGGCGACGCCGCCGCCGCCCATCGCGACGTTGCTGCCTGTCGCCGAGCCGCCAAGGAGTGTCCCGAGCGCCTGCAGGCTGGCCGCGCCACCGGGTGTCGTGCCCGCCACACCCTGCGAGCCGTGTGCTTGCGTGAGGTCCGCGTCGGATACCAGTGAGCCGATCGTCGAGTCGAACGCCGGAGCGGGGAATGTGGTTGCCCGCACAGCCACCGGGTTTTCGTCGCGAGGAATCGCCTTGAAGGCGTCGCGCGGCATGACGTTGCGCTCCACGATGATGTCGCCCGGATTGCCGCTTGCCTGGGCGAGCGCATGCGGCGAGGCGGCGGCTGCCAGCAGCGCGGCCAAGCTTTGCGCGAGCACCGCCAGCACGAGGCGGTGTTTCGAGGCGCGCACGGTGAGGGTCATGGCGGATTCTCCGGGAGCGGGCGCTATTTGCGGAAATAGCTGACGGCGTTGCTCTGGGCCACATGCGACGTGTCCACCGGCACGGGCGCAGGCGAGGGCGGTGCGATTTCATCCCACAGCGTCACGGACGACGTAGTCGCGAGCGTTTGCGCGGACGCCGCCACCGTCATGAGGCCCAGTCCGGTTCCGCGTTGGCTGGCCAGTACGCGATCGTCGAGCGCGACGGTTTCGGCTGCGCTCGTTTCGTCGCTGGCCGGGGGGCTCGCGTCGGCGTCTTGTTGTTGCGCTGGGGTTTGCTGATCGAGCGCATCGGCGTACGCCGTCAGCGGCGTGGCGCCTGCTCCGACAGCGAGTGCGAGCGCGGCAAAGAGCGCGCAAGAACGAAAGGAAATGAACTGAACGAATGGCATGACGTGTCTCCGTTGTGCGGGGACTTAACGCGAAAGCCATGCCATCGGCCGGAAAACGTTGCAGTGATTAGTGTTTCGGATAAGCAGCCGTGAAAGAGGCGGCTCGAATGCCGATTTCCGTTTCAGCGCTGAAACGGCGCATGGCGAATGACAAGAAAAGCGTTATTCCTGCGAGGAATTCCGTGTCGCTAAATCGCCACGCACGAATCATTTAAATAGCGATCGAGCATCGATGTGAAGCCGCGCCGCGCCTCGTTTTCGGGGCTTGTTTCAATTCTTACGGCGAACATGTGTGCCGTAAAAACGGATCGTATAGTAAGCTCTGTGAACAGTTTCACGTCGTTAAAAATGCTGAATCAACAGCTATTGCTATTAATAATGCAATTACGGGCGTGTCGGCTTGCGGTGGGACCAGGACTACAACGCGAAGCTCTCGTATCGAGGGAGCGCGGGTAAGCATGCGTCGCTAAATGAGATGCGCGGCGTCTCGCCTCATGTTCACGAATAAAGGTCTGAACAATGGAACCCGCAAGTCGACAACTGGTGTACGTGACGCGCGATGTGAATTCGCAATTGAGCGCGCAATTTCACGATCGAGGGTGGCAGGTGGAAGTGGCCGCGAGCGCGCGCGATGCGCGCCGGGCATTGCGCTGCGATGAGGTGGCCGGTGGCCTGCTCGATTTATCGAGCCGATTCGATTCGCACGAAATCGCGGCGCTCGAGCCTTGCCTGACGATGCCCAACGTCGGTTGGGTGGCCGCGACATCGCCCGGACAGATGCAAGAGAATGCGCTGCGCCGGCTCGTGCGCGATTACTGCTTCGACTACATCACCATGCCCTACGAAGCCCCGCGCATTGTCGATTCGGTCGGGCATGCGTACGGTATGGTCGCACTCTGCGCCTCTGATGAAAGCGAGACGCCGCGCGTGGGCGAAGGCGAGATGGTGGGCTCGTGCGAGGCGATGCGGGCCTTGTTCCTCACGATCCGCAAGGTGGCGTCGACCGACGCTCCGGTTTTCGTTTCCGGCGAATCGGGTACGGGCAAAGAGCTTACGGCGATCGCGATCCACGAGCGCTCGGCGCGCCGCGCTGCGCCGTTCGTCGCGATTAATTGCGGCGCTATTCCGCCGCACCTGCTGCAATCGGAGCTGTTCGGCTACGAACGCGGCGCGTTCACCGGGGCCAACCATCGCAGGATCGGCCGCATCGAAGCCGCGCATGGCGGTACGCTATTGCTCGATGAAATCGGCGATTTGCCCCTCGAGAGCCAAGCGAGCTTGCTGCGCTTTTTGCAGGAGGGCCGAATCGAACGGCTCGGCGGGCGAGATTCGATCGATGTCGACGTGCGGGTGATATCGGCAACGCATGTCGACATGCATCGCGCGATGGAGGAAGGGCATTTTCGCGCCGATCTTTACCATCGGCTCTGCGTGTTGCAAATCGAGGAGCCGCCGCTGCGAGCGCGAGGTAAAGATATCGAGCTGCTTGCGCGCCATATGCTCGAGCGTTTTCGCAAGGACGGCGCGCGCCGGCGGCGCGGTTTTTCCACGGACGCCGTCGCCGCGCTTCACAACTACGCCTGGCCCGGCAACGTGCGCGAACTCATCAATCGCGTGCGGCGCGCGATCGTCATGTCGGAAGGGCGGCTCATCACCGCGCACGATCTCGAACTCGCCGATTTTGTCGAAACGGCGCCGGTTTCGCTCGCGCAGGCCCGCGAAGCCGCCGAGCGGCAGGCGATCGAACTGGCGTTGTTGCGTCATCGCGGGCGGCTCGGCGACGCCGCGCAGGAACTCGGCGTCTCGCGCGTCACACTGTATCGCCTGCTCGGTTCGCACGGCATGCGCCACGCAGAGGTCCACCCGGGGGGCAATCCCACGGCGCACTGAGTCGAGTGGCCGAGCGACACGCCAAGGCGGGCGGTGTATGCCGCAGGGGGCGTGGCTCGGGGGGCGCAGCCGAACGAAACTTCCGGCGCTTGGTAAAATCGGGGTTTGCGCGGCGTCCGAGCGGGTCTCGAGCCACGGCCCGCGCGCTTCGAGCCGAAGGATCCCCCTCGCATGAAACAGTACCTCGACCTTGTCCGCTCGATTCTCGAGACGGGCTCCTGGCAGGAAAACCGCACCGGCATCCGTACCATCACGATGCCGGGCGCCATGCTGCGCTTCGATCTTCAAGAAGGCTTTCCGGCCGTCACGACGAAGAAGCTCGCATTCAAATCGGCCATCGGCGAGATGATCGGCTTCTTGCGCGCCTCGCGCAGCGCAGCCGATTTCCGTGCGCTCGGCTGCAAGGTGTGGGATGCGAACGCCAACGAAAATGCCGCGTGGCTCGCCAATCCTTATCGCGAGGGCGTCGACGATCTCGGCGATGTCTATGGGGTGCAGTGGCGCAAGTGGCCCGGCTACAAGGTGATCGAGGCCTCGGCGAGCGCGCGGCTGGACGACGCCACGGCGCGCGGCTATCGCGTCGTCACGCAGTTCGTGGAAGAGGGCGTGCAGAAGGTGCTGCTCTATAAAGCCATCGATCAACTGCGGCAATGCCTCGACACGATCATGAGCAACCCCGGCGATCGCCGGATTCTTTTCCACGGTTGGAATCCTGCGTTGCTCGATCAGATCGCGCTGCCGGCCTGCCATCTGTTGTATCAATTCCTGCCGAATGTCGCTCGCCGCGAGATATCGCTGTGTCTTTATATCCGCAGTAACGACGTGGGCCTCGGTACGCCGTTCAACTTGGTCGAAGGGGCGGCGCTGCTCTCGCTCGTCGGCCGCTTGACGGGCTACACGCCGCGTTGGTTCACCTATTTCATCGGCGACGCGCACATCTACGAGAATCAACTGGAGATGCTGCAGCGGCAGCTCGAGCGCGAGCCGTATGAAAGCCCGCGGCTCGTGATCGCCGATCGCGTCCCCGCGTATGCCGAGACGGGTGTCTATGCGCCCGAATGGCTCGAACAGGTTGAGCCGGCCGATTTCTCGCTCGTCGGCTATCGACACCATGAGCCGTTGACGGCGCCGATGGCTGTTTAGGGAGAGTGTTTCTACGCGCAGGCAGGGGCAGCTCGGCGAGCCGCTCTCGCTGCGCGGCTGGCCTTGGCCGTGCGGCTGTTTGCCGGTGAGTTGGCGCACCACGCCGAGGCTATCAATGCGAAGCCCGCGGGCCCGCGTATGCGGCGCGCTCGATCGAATCATCTTCGATCCGCGTGCGCCGCGTATGGCGACCGCGGGCTTCGTGTTTTTCGGCGCTGGCGCGCGCGGCATGTTAGCCGTGATGGCGCTCTTGGCTTCCTTGCGAAGGCGCTGCCGCGTGCTGCTGCTCGTGCTGCTGATGCTGTTGCGGCGCCGGTTCCGGCCGCGGTTGCGGGTGCGGCTGCTCGAAATGCGGTTGAGGTTGTGGCTGCGGGCGCGGCTGTTCGACGTGCGGCTGAGGTTGGGGTTGCGGGCGCGGCTGTTCGACGTGCGGCTGAGGCTGGGGCTGCGGGCGCGGTTGTTCGACGTGCGGCTGAGGTTGGGGTTGCGGGCGCGGCTGTTCGACACGCGGCTGAGCCTGCGGTTGCGGGCGCGGCTGCTCGAAGCGCTGCTGCGGCTGCTGCGGTTGGGATTCAACGCGTGGCGCGGCCTGTGCAGCCGGCTCGTGCATCGGGGCTCGTGGCGCAGCTTGCGGCGGCTGCGTCATATGCGACTGCGGCTCGCCTCGCTGCATCGGCTGCGCCGGTTGTCCGGGCGCGCCGCCGGCAGCCGCGCGCGCCTCATTCGTCGGCATACGCTGCTCCGATACCGGCGCATGCGGTTGCGTCCATGAAGGGCTCGGTTGTGCGCCGCCTCGTTCGCCGTGCGTCGCCGGGCCGTTCATCGCGGCAGGCGGGCGAGGCACGCCATTGTTCGGCTGCGAATGCTCCATCGCGGCGGGGGCGTGTGGTGCGAACGGCGCCTGCTCCGCGCCTGGCGCACGTTGGGCGGTGGGGCGCTCGCCAGTTTGCGGCGCCGGCGCGCCGTTGCGGCCCGGTTCGGCGAAGTGCTGCGCCGCGTTAGCCGGGCCGTGCGAGGGCGTGATCACCGGCGAGTGCGTATCGACCACCCGCACGTTGCGCGGCATCGCCGCCGGCGCCCCCGCTGGGCCGTGCGTCGCACCGCCTGCAAACGGAGCGGGCGCGGAAGGACGAACCATCGGCGCGCCGGCGCCCGGCACACGCCCGCCCGCTTGCGCGAGGTGCTGCGCCAACTGATCGCGGTAGGCGGGCGGCGTGGCGGGCGCGTGCGTGGCGACGACGGGGCGCGCGTTAAGCGTCTGCGGCGGATGGTAAGTGGCCGGGCGCAAACCCGACGCGACGCTCTCGCGCACGGGCGCGACGCCAGCCGCGCCCGGATTGATCCGCGCATTGGTCCACTGGCGCGGGTCGACATGCTGTGCGAAGTGGGCGACCGGCTTGCCGTGGACGAACGCCGTCGCCGGCACGGCCGTGACCGCGCCCGGCGCACGATAGTTGATGTACGTGTTGTGGATGTTCGTGATGTTGACGTTGCGGTTCACGATCACCGTTTGATTCACCCGCTCGTAGTAACGCGGGCTCCAGCCGCGCCAGCCCGGATGCCAAACTTCGCCGGGACCGAGCGGGAACCAGGCGAGCCCGGGTGTGGCCGCGCCGCCGATGCTCAAACTGACGCCCCAGTTGACGCCACCGCCGCCTCCGCCGACGAACGCAACAAGCGCCGGCGCATAAACGGGCGGCGCGCTCTCGACGAGTGGCCCCGGCACCCAGCACCACGACGAGTGCAAATAGGCCCATCGTCCGTAATGGTAGGGCGCGAAGCCCCAGGGCGCGTCGTCGACCCACGTCCAGCCCCACGGCGCGACCCAGGCCCAATGGCCGTCGTGGTACGGCGCCCAGCCGGCGGGCTCTTGATTGGGCACCCAGACGGCGCCGTACTGCGGATCGTTGCTCCAACTGCCGTTCGCATCGAGATCCTCATAGCCGGGGATGTCGCGCGAGACATAGCGAGCCGAGACCGATCGATCCTCCGCATTGTCTCGATTGGCGGCCCACGCGTCGAACGCATCGGGCGCCGGCGCTTGCGCAATGGACGCCTCTTGCAGGTTCGTTCCGGCGAAGGTGATTTGCTGGCCCGCTTCCACCGGTACCTGGCCGTTATCGCCGTAGGCCGTAAGCGCCCCGCTGCGGACGGTGACGGTGGTCGTGCTGCCGTCGGGCGCGACATCGACGCGGTAATCGCCCGGACGGGTGACGCCAAGCGCAACGTTAGGCGTATCGATCTCGTACGACGAGCCGCTCGGCAACGACCGCACCCTCGTCGAGAGCGTTCCCTGCGCGACCTTGAGCTGCGCGTTGCTATCGTCGAGGTTCATGACGTCAAGACTCGTCGACGAACCTAGGCGTACGGCGGTCGAGCCGATATGCAGCTCCGAGCGCGCGTTCGCATCGTTCCAAAGTTGATCGCCGGTCGTCAGCGGACGGTTGACCGACGCGTACGACCAATCGGACGCGCCGGCGGGCTCCGTCGTCACCGTGCCGGCCATGTAATTCAGGCGCGCGACACGGCCCGGCGGATCGGCCGATTGTGCGGCCGGGGCAGCGTCCGGGTAGGGCGCCGATTGCGCGAAAGCGCTCTGCGCAGCCAGCGCGAGCGGGGCGATTGCCAGCAAGGCGTAGCCGGTCAAGCGCCGGAACGTCACGAGCGGAGAGGTCAGTGCGGTGGTCATGGGGCGTCTCGTTATGGTGCCGGATCGTACCGAGGTCCGTGACAGCACTGTAGCGCCACCGGGTGTATCAATGCGCTGTGTTTTGTAGCCGTGCGTTCCGCGCTGTAACGAAAAATGACGCCGGGTCGGGATTCGGCTCTGCGGCGCTACTGCTATACCGCTAGGCTGCGAGGCCGCGCTTTACGCGGAAAGCAGCGCCTCGAATTGCTGGCGGCCGGCCGGCGTGATCCGGAGCGCGCGCGGCCGGTCGGTACGTTCGACCCAGCGGTTGCGCGTCCAATGATCGAGCAGCGCGGCGCCGAGCGCGCCGGCCAAATGCGCGCGCCGCTCGCTCCAATCCAAGCAGGTACAGGCGAATCGACGCTTGCGGGCGCGCTGCGCGCCGACGTCGATCCCCCAGCGCGCCAGCACCTTTGCGCCGTCCTCGGTGGCCTCGACGTCGCCGCCGCTGTTCTCGATGAGCCAGCCGCGTTCGAGCAAGTGATCGAAGACGCGCACGGCGAGTTCGCCCGCCATATGGTCGTAGCAGGTGCGCGCATACCGTATTTCGACCGGTACCGTTCGGGCCGCGACCGGCGTGGGCCTTGCCGGAGCGCTGGCTTGCGCCAGATGCGCGAGCGCTTCGATGGCCGTGGCGATCTCCGACGTGGCGATGCGGTAGTAGCGATGGCGGCCCCGCACCTCGAGCGACAACAGCCCGCCCTCGGTGAGCTTGGCGAGATGGCCGCTCGCCGCGGAAGGCGAGAGCCCGGCGATCAGCGTCAATTCCCCCGCAGGCCTGGCGCTCCCGTCCATCAGCGACCACAGCATGGCCGCGCGGCCCGGATCGGCGAGCAGCGCGCCAATGCGCGTTAGGCCGGGAAAATGAGCGGTGTCGCGAGGGGAAGGAATGGCGGCCATGGGGGCTCCTTGTCGGGTGTCGAGCGGATAGCGGTACATGGCGTCTACTGTAATGGTTCGTTGCATTCGATGTTTCGGCGTCAGACGAAACGTGGAATGTAGGGACGGCTTCTTGGGCCGCACCCGGCGCTAAAATGGGCTTTCATCGTTATCGTGCGAGGGCTTGAATGAAAGCGTGGTTGGCGGCTGTTGCGGCGGCCTGGGTCTGTTTAGGGTGTGCTCAGCACGGAACCCCGACGCCGCACACGGAGGGCGACGGCATCACCATGTACGGCACCATCGATCAAGGCATTACGTTCCGCAAGTAAGTGGGGCGGTGGCATACGGCGCGACGAATACGGAGCACGATTGGCAGAAATTGATGCATCATTGTCGTTTCTGCCAACCTGCCGCGGGTGAGGATATCGGCTGTTCGGATAGTTCACTCACCAATCGAAGGGTCTCCGATGTCCGCCTCCTCATCCATCCCGTTTAGCGGCGAGCGCACCGGCCGCCGCAACGCACGCGTGCTCGCGCTTTGCCAAGCGCTTTACACGTCGTCGGTTTCGATCGATCTCACCCTCACGGGCCTGGTCGGCTACACCCTGGCCGACGACAAGGCGTTCGCGACGCTGCCGTTCTCGTTGATCACCGTCGCGGCCGCGCTGACGACCATCTTTGCTTCGTTCCTCATGGCGCGCATTGGCCGTCGCGCGGGCTTTGCGCTCGGCGCGGCCGTCGGTGCGGCGGGCGGCGCTATCTCCGTGCATGCGATTTTCATCCATAGCTTTTGGCTGTTCTGCTGCGGGACGGCGACGGTCGGCGTGTTTCAGGCGTTCGCGCAGTACTACCGCCTCGCCGCCGCCGATGCGGTCGAGACGCACGCCAAGAGCCGCGCGATCTCGACAGTGCTGACGGGCGGCGTCATCGCCGCGGTACTCGGGCCTGCGCTCGCCGCGTGGAGCCGCGACTGGTTGGCGCCGATCACTTTCGCCGGCTCATATGCGCTCGTCACGGTGCTCGGCCTGTGCTCGATGGCGCTGGTGCTGCTCGCCTATCGCAATGCCGCCCCGGTCACGTCCGGGCCCTCGGCTGTGCAGCAAGATGTAGAAGCGCCGCGCTCGCTGCTCAGCATCGTGACGCAGCCGATTTTCATCGCGGCGCTCGCGAACAACGCGATCGGCTACATGGTCATGATGTTCGTGATGACGGCCACGCCGATCGCCGCCGTGGCGTGCGGCCATACGATCGGCGAGGGCGCGCAGATCATCCAATGGCACTTGGTCGGCATGTTCGCGCCTTCGTTTTTCGCCGCGCGTTTGATCGCGCGCTTCGGGGTGTTGCGCATCATCGGCGCGGGCATTGCGCTCTCGGCCGCCTGCGGGGCCGTTGCCATAACGTCGACCGATTTGCCGCACTTTTATGTGGCGCTCGCCTGTCTTGGCGTGGGGTGGAACTTCATGTTCGTCGGCGGCTCGACGCTGCTGGCGCAGTCCTACCGTGCGAACGAGCGCGCGAAGACCCAGGCGACGAGCGAATTCACCACCTTCGCTTGCAGCGCGCTCGCCTCGCTCACCGCCGGCCAACTGCTCTCGCGTTTCGGCTGGACCGTCGTCAATACGGCGATCTTTCCCGCGCTTATCCTCGCCGCGTGCGCGACGCTCGGCTACGCCTGGTCGCGGGCGCGTGCGGGCACGCTGACTTCGGCCGGCGCGGCATGATCAAGATACTGAGGAGAACGAATGAATGCGTTAGCGCCGACGCCGATGGCCCGAACCGCTAGCGTGCGTCAGATCGTATTCGCCGTCGCGCCGCACCTCGTGCTGCTCGATGCATGCGGCCCAATGGAAGCCTTTTGGCGCGCGGAACTCGAAATGCGAAGCATGATCGGCAGCCAAAGCGAAGAAAATGTCGCCTATCGAACGCGCGTTGCTTCGGTCGAAGGCGGCGTCCTCGCCACCCATGTGGGGCTGCCGGTCGTGGTCGAGCGGCTCGATGCGCTGGAGAACGAACCGATCGATACGGTGATCGTGGCGGGTACCTTCGATGCGGATCGAATGGTGCTCGACCCCGCGCTGATCAACTGGCTCAAACGCGCGGCGCCGCGTATCCGCCGCGTGTGCTCCGTGTGCGTCGGCGCGTTTTATCTGGGCGCCGCCGGCCTGCTGAAGGGCCGCCGCGCGACCACGCATTGGCGCAGCGCCGATGAATTCGCGCGGTGTTTTCCGGCCGTCGAAGTCGACCCCGATCCGATCTTCATTCGCGATGTGCGCGATGGCCGAGCCGTATGGACTTCCGCCGGCGTGACGGCCGGAATCGACCTTGCGCTTGCGTTGATCGAAGAGGATTTGGGCCATGCCGTGGCGATGCAAGCCGCGCGGCGGCTCGTGGTGTTTATGAAGCGTCCCGGCGGGCAGTCGCAATTCAGTGCGACGCTCGATGCGCAGCACGTCGCGGGCGGCGAGTTCGACGCGTTGCATGCATGGATGGCCGGGCATCTGAACGACGACTTATCGGTCGAGCGCTTGGCCGAACGCGCTCGCATGTCGCCGCGCACGTTCGCGCGGCGTTATGTCGAAGCGGTTGGGAGGACCCCGGCGAAAACGGTCGAAGCGCTGCGATTGGAGGCCGCTTCGCGCGCGCTGTCGCAATCGCGCCGGCCGATGAAACGGATTGCGCTCGATTGCGGGTTCGGCACCGAACAGAACTTACGTCGCGCATTCGTCCGACGCTTCGGCGTGCCGCCGCTCAACTATCGGGAGCGGTTCGCGTCGCTGCGCGTAGGGTAATCGAGGCCGCGCCGCCCGGGCGGCGCGCCCGTATAATCGGCTCCTTTACTTTCCCTCGCCGCGCGCACGCGCGCCACCGGAGCCACGATGAGCACGCCCTCGACCCCCTTGGACCGTTCGGAAACGACGTTCCGTTTTCTCGCCGAGCCCACTTCTGTCAATTTCGGCGGAAAGGTGCATGGCGGCGCGCTGATGAAGTGGATCGACGAAACCGCCTATGCGTGCGCGGCCGTTTGGTCTGGGCGCTATTGCGTGACGGTCAGCGTCGGCAATATTCGTTTTCGCCGGCCGATCCTCGTCGGCAATCTGGTGGAACTGCGCGCGCGCGTGGTCGCCACGGGACGCACGAGCATGCATATCCACGTGACGGTGCATGCGGGCGATCCGAAGAGCGGCCAGCTGCGCCTGACGACCGATTGCCTCGTCGTATTCGTCGCCGTCGATGAAAACGGCACCCCGATCCCCGTGCCGTCGTTCGAGCCGCAAACAGAAGAGCACAAACGCGTGGCGAAGTACGCAATGGACGTGAAGGCCGCGCTGGACGCGATCGTCGAGCTCAAGCCGGAGGAGATGGTGAGGGGCAGTATTTGATCGAAAGCGGGTGGGGTTGAACTTACCCGTGATTCTGTGATTCCTCCGTCGGGCGGCGAAAAAGCGTTCCCCTGCCCGACCTCTCTCTTTGCAGTGATCTTGTCAATCAGATTAAGCGTGCTTTTGGGCTATTGGGAGACGTTTCCCTAGCGCTTCCCTTTGGATTAGTTTTGCATCGCTGTTAATCCGTCTGATTTCTCGGGCAAATCCTGCTGTTGCTAAGTCGTGTTGATGTAATGCTGCCTTACTTAGTTCGAAGAACGAAAGAGCAAGGGGCGCACGATGTCAGATCACCTTAGCCACGCGCTGCATAGCGCCTATGCGCAATACGGTCGCGTAATTAAACTCGATACGCCGGCCGGCATTGACCGGCTCGTCCCGCTTTGGGTAAAGGGCACCGCGCGCTTAGGGCGCGACTATGAGTTCGTTGTCGAAGCCGCCGCTCTGCGCGATGACGATGCGATCGATGCGCGCAAGTTGCTTGGCTATGACGTTACGCTTTGGATTCAGCAAACCGACGGCACGTATCTGCCGGTACACGGATACGTCCATGCCTTCACCGAACTCGGGCGCGATGGGTCCTGTATCTACTATCAGCTGAGATTTTCCTCTTGGCTCTACTTTTTGCGCCTACGCCGCGATCAGCGCGACTGGCAAGAAGTATCAGGCGAGCAAATCCTTTGCGATGTGTTCGGCGAGCATAGCCGAGCCACAAGGCAGGCTTTCCGGTTCGACCTGATGCAGCCGATGCCGCGGTACTCTTATCGCATGCAGAGCGAGTTCGACTTGAACTTCGTCTATCGCAGCATGGAGGAAGCCGGCGTCTTCGGGCGCTTCGAATTTGCTGCTGACGGGCGCTCGCATACGTTCGTCATCATGGACGATGTATTCAATGTGCCGCCGCTCGCATGCGGTACTGTCGGACTCGGGAGAGCGGGGAGTCGCGAAGAATTTGACGGTTTTCAATCGTGGCGTGAGCGATTGCAACTGCAGAGCGCGCGCCTAGAAACTTGCTCATTCGATTACAAGCGGCCCGACTTGGACAAGCGCATCCGCGCGAATACTGCTGCACCGGGCGCGCTGCCTGTCGACGGCGCGGTGTACGAGTATACGGGGGCCTACACGTGGAGTGCGAGTGACGATGGTCAGCGTCAGGCTCGCACAAGAGTGGAAGCCTGGGAGTCGCAGATCCAGCGATTCGATGCCGTAGGCTCGCTGCACGCTGCTATGCCTGGCCTTCGCTATACACTGGATCGCGGCATCAAGGCAGACCGCTCGTCGTCAAGTGAAGACGAATTCGTCATTCTGGGCGTGGACTGGGCGATTCGAAACAACGTGCCGGGACTTGACGCCTACCCCGCTTTTGAAGACAGCTTGCGAGAGCAGCTGGAAGCTCGGGCCAAAAGACACGCGGTTGGGGGTATTTCTCACGCCGATGGTGGCGAAGGCTTCTTTCTCGTCGAAGTGGAATCGCAGCGGCGCGCGGTCCCGTTTCGGTTGCCCCTCGAACACCGCAAGCCGCCGATGTCGCTGATGAGTGCGATCGTCGGCGCGCCGGGAAGCGAAGAGGTTTACACGGATCAGCTCAACCGCGTACGAGTCCGCTTTCGGTGGTATCGCGACGAGCGAACGTCATGCTGGATGCGTGCGGCATTCGCGGATGCGGGAGGGGATCGCGGCGCCATACACCCGCTGCGCAAAGGCGATGAAGTATTGGTCGATTTCGTTGGCGGTGATTGCGATCGTCCCGTCATCGTCTCGCGTGTCTACGGCGGTGCGACGCAACCGGTCTGGCATACGAACGGCCTGCTCTCCGGCATCCGTTCTAAAGAGTACGGCGGCGCTGGGTTCGGTCAACTCGTGTTCGACGATTCCACGTCGCAACACCGCGTTCAGTTGTACTCGAGCAGCTACCAAACGCATTTGCATTTGGGTTACCTCATTGCGCACGAGGATAACCGGCGCGGAGCGTTTCTTGGCAGCGGGTTCGATTTGAAATCCGATGCGTATGGCGCGTTACGCGCCGGGCAGGGACTCTTCGTGTCGACGCATCCGGCATCGACAGAACAACCGCTCGATGTTGCGGCGGCCGCCGAGCAACTTGCTAGCGCTAGACAGGTCGCCGACATCGCATCGAAGGCGAGTGCGGCCAATCGCGCCGAGGGGCTGGACACGGCATTGGCATCATTGGATCGATTCGCGCAAAGCACGCGCTACAAACGCGCGGGCGGCATCGCGGGCGGTCGTACTGCGGGTGGCGGCGACGGTGTGGCGAACGGGTTCGGCGCGCCGGTGATGCTGCTTGCGAGCCCGGCTGGTTTGGGCCTGTCGACGCAAGATTCGATACAGGCTACCGCCAGTCAGCATGTGAACTTGATCAGTGGCCGGAATACGCACGTGGCAGCGGGAAAATCGTTTCTCGTTAGCGCCATGGAAAAGGTGACCCTCTTCGTACAAAACGCGGGGATGAGGCTTTTCGCTGCAAAAGGCAAAGTGGAAATCGAGGCGCAAAGCGATGCGATGGCGCTTTCGGCGCTTAAGGACGTCACGATCACGAGCGCAAACGGCCGCCTCGTCTTGTCGGCCGACAAAGAGATATGGATCGGCGCGGGCGGGTCATATATCCGCATCACCGGCGATCTGATCGAAAACGGGACCACCGGCCAGATTCTCGAAAAGTGCGCGAACTGGGATAAGCCGGGCGCCGCATCGATGCGCATGCCTGCGACGTTAGCGAGCGGTGATAAGGGGTGCGCGTCGAAGGCGGCCACCGCAGCGGCAGAGGGCGCTTCTAGCGTGGAGTTGAACTGAGATGTTCGATCTCAAACTCCATGTGGCGGCCGACGCCGATCCTACTGGGCCGGCCGCTGTCGAAGTGGCGGTATTGGGCCTGCGAGATTATTTCCGTAGGCGCAATCCAGACCAACGCTGCTTGCTGCTGGTCGATCCTCAAGCTCGCGACCTGCCCGCCCGGCCCAATGGAAGGCATTCGCTTGCCGCCCTGCCGCGCACCACGTTTTCGATCGCTGACGAGGCGTTTCCCGCGCTTCATCAACCGTACCTGCTGACGCTCGACCCGACGCTACCGCAGTTCGGCGCTTGGCTCTCGGAAAGTCTACGCATCGCATTGGAGGATCGGCGACCGTACACCATCGCGAGTGCGCCCGGGCAGCGGATCGGCGGCTGGCTTGGCACGACTGCCTCCGCCGAGGAGGTCGCGAGGCACTTATCGGCCCATGTGTTGCAAACCGATGATCGAGGCAAGCGGTGCGCTCTTCGGTTTTATGACTCACGGGCGTTGGCTCTCTTGTGGCCCGTGCTGACGCTGATGCAGCGGGAAACGCTGCTGGGACCAATCAAGACATGGCACGCGCTAGACGCCGGCGCTCGCTCGACCGCATATGCGGGCCTGTATCCGCCAGCTCGTGAAGAGATCGCGCTTAAGCACGACCAGTGGGCCACGATTCGCCGTCATGGTTTAGTGAATCGCGCGCTTGCGCTGCACGTTAGTGCGACAGGTCAACAACCGCAACCGGAGGCCGTCGAAGCCGCACTCGCGGCTGCTGCTCGGGCGGAACAGCATGGTTTTGCCGAGCGCGACGACATCCTCGCGTTTATCGGCCACGCGCTTTTATGGCATCCGCACTTCGATTCTCATCCGCGCGTGCGACGGACAATCGCGGCAGTCTCGCATGACCATCCCTACGCCGCCGCCGCAAGCGATCTATCGGCGGATGAAATCGACGACATTCGTAGCGGTACATCGTGCCGAGGACAGAACAACGACAAACTTGGAAAGAGAGCATGACGCAACAACGCAAATGCGAAAACTGCGACAAGAGCGGCCTTGCGATCCTACCAGTGCGCTACGCGGTGATGCCGAAGGCCGCTCGCGTGAGGCTGCCAGCCGGCATTGCGGGCAAGGGAATGACGGACATTGCCCTCACCGAACATCAATATGCGCTGCGCACCTTACGTGAAGGTTGGCTGTTTGTGTTCTACGAGCAGGGCGTGCGCGGGCGCAATTACTGGCAGGCTTACCGCGTGACACCGGACGGGCGGCTGTGGAAGCAGGACATGCCGCTGCCGCGCTCGCCTCGGACCGATCCAGCGTGCGCGCAAAAGAGCATCGCGGTCCAGATGGACCTGCTCGCGATCGAGCATCCGCACAAATGCGGAAAAGTATGGCTCGCGTTCTCCGAGCATGCTTGGCATGCCGATATCTTCAAGCAATATGCCGAGAACGCGACGTTGCGCGCACTTCGGATGCAGATGATCGAGCCGGCGCAGTGGATCGAAACCGGCGCGGATCCGAGCGGACATGCGGTGCTTGCCACGCAAGAATCGATCGACGATGTCGTCGAATATATGCCCGGGTTCGACCCAAAGCTGCTTCATCCGCGATCCGATCCGCTTTCCGACGAGACTGGCGCCTACTCCAAGGAACTGCTCGCGCGTGAAGCGACGCGCTATCCGCTGGCGATTCGTCAAGCGACGCCGGATTCGGCCAGTGACGAGCTCGTCAAACTGATGCATGCGGTGGGGGAGACGGCTGATAGAACGTCGCATCCGCCGATGCTGCTTGCCCTATGGGATGGCATCGGTGCAGTGCATGAACTGAACGGCTTTCGCAACGACGCGGCAAGCATGCTGCAAATCTATGTGCAAGAAAGGGCGGCGCAAGTGGCTGCGCTGCAATTGATCGACCAAGCCGAGGTGGCCGTACGGAACGGCGCGGTAGCCTCGAAAAGCCGAATGCGTTCGGCTTTGCAGGCAGGCTGGGAAGCGCTCAAGCAGAACCCCTATGCAGGAGACGGGGCTATTCCGTTGGTGGCGCTGGCTTCGCCTGCGGATGAGATGGCCGCGCAGCGACGTATTGAGGCAGCGGGCGAGATCAGCCCGGCTGAGGCGCAGCGTCTGGGTCGTGAGGCGTGGCAGGACTATCGTAAGAATCTCGCCGTCGGCCGCCGTGGTTTGCTCGTCGATCAATTTCGCGAGCAGTTCACCGCGTTGCAGAAAGACATCGCTGAGCTGCAAGCGAAACGCACGCCCGATGTTCGGTCGTGGTTACAAGCGCCGTTGTTGCTCGCGACCCTGCACGACTACAGCACAGAGAGCGTCGCCGATGGCGTTGCCTTCGATGGCGTGGTGGCCGAAGCCATTAACGGGCTGCCGTCCGAAGACCAGGGGGCAGCGGTGGTCTACGATCTGGTGACCCAAACTGACCCGACCCAACCGTCGAGTCTTGTATGGCGCGCATTCGCCTATAACCAGAGCGTGGCGAAAGCGGAGATCAAGGAGCTGCTCGCACGAGCGGCGGCCTATCGTGCGCCGCTGGGCGAGAACCTGGCCGAATGGGCGCAAAAGGTGGGCAGTGCGCTGGACAGGCTGAAGGCGTTTCCCGAACTGCGTGAAAAGATCGGCGAGGTGAGCGAGCATGACAATCCGGTTTCGGCGACTGAGCGGGCGCTTAAGCGGCACGGCGTCGATCGGTTAGTCGTGACGATGGGCGACGCGCTGTTCAAATGGACCGGCATTGCCAAAACGGGCGACTTCGCCGGGGAATATTTGATCCGGGGCGCGTTGATGATGCGCGTGGGGATCAGTAAGGACGATACGGTCAAGCTTGTCAGAGAGGCCCTACGGATCGAACCGGCATTGCGGGCGAAATTCGAACAGGGCTATCGCGCGTTTAGGCAGCAGGGCGTTCCCGCTAAAGATGCGTTCATGCGGTCGATGCGGGACTTGGCGGATGATCGTGGTGGGCAACTCCTGAGAGCGCAGTGGAGTGCGGTGCGGATGACGGCCGAAGGCGATGCCGCCGCGGCTGGCGTTCGGCTGGGCGGTGTGCTCGCGATCATCGAACTGTTCTGCTTCGCAGCAGCGCTCGCCAAAGTTGATAAGAACGGGGAAGACCACGCGTTGCTAGCGGCGAGTGGGTTCTCGGCGGTGTCGGCTTGCTT
>Ga0157369_10000819_pt1 | contig 39761 bp, 39 predicted proteins | sample C25metaG_FD_113461 | JGI IMG/M metagenome (GOLD analysis project Ga0157369, IMG submission 113461) | Corn rhizosphere microbial communities from Kellogg Biological Station, Michigan, USA - C2-5 metaG | ecosystem: Host-associated > Plants > Roots > Rhizosphere > Soil | place: USA: Michigan... | reverse complement strand
CGAAGACCGGCGCGGTGATGGTGACCGACGGCGGCGTCAACGCCACCTGGTACTCAACGGTGCTGGTGTTGCTGTTGCCATACTGATCTTCGGCATAGATTGAAATCTCATGCTCACCCGGGGCGAGAGATTGCAGCGTCCCGGCCGGGAGCACCACCGACCAGTTGCCGCTGGCATCGACGTTAGCGGTATAGGTCACACCATCGACGTCGATCTTCACCGTCACATACTGGTTCGGCCCGGTGGCACCGGTGAGACCCGCCAGCGTTACCTCACCTGCCGCTTCGCTAATATTGACAATGCCATCGCCAAACGGATTAGTAACCGTCGGCGCAGGCAGCGCAGTGTGCACCGTGACGTCCGGAGTTTGCTGCGCATCGGTGGTCGCGGTATTACCTGCGCGATCGGATACCGTGACGCTAAACGGCAGCGAGTCGTTATCGCTCAGCGCGGCTAAATCGAGCTGCGGAACCCTTATCGTCCAGTCGCCATTCTCATTGACCGTGCCCGTGTAGGTTTGGGTGCCCAGCACTACTGTCACGGTTTGCCCGGTGCCAATCACCCCGGTGTTACCAGTGATAAACTGATCGCTCCCGGTTTCAGCGCTGTTAATGGTGAAATCACCAAACGGCGTCACATAGTTGGCCTGCGGCAGCGCATTGATAATCGCTTCAAAACTGCCCTGCCCGGTCGACTGGTTACCCGCCGTATCGGTGACCGTGACGGTGACCGGCAGCACGCCGTCCGGCAGCGCCTGCAACGTGGCGCTGTCGACATTCAGAGTCCAGGTGCCATCCGCATTGATGGTTGCCGCCAGCGGCGCGCCGTTATTAATGCTGACGGTAACCGAGGCAACGCGCGACGGATCGAGGTTAAGCTGCCCGCTCAGGGTTTGTGTGCCCGCGGCCTCGGTGGCGCTGAGAATGCCATCGGTAAAGAGCGGCGCTAATTGCGGCTCAGGCAGCGGATCGGTGCGGATTTCAACGCTTACCGGGTCAGAAACCGCCGTGTTACCCGCGCGATCGGTGACCGAGATCTGCACATCGTGCGTCCCGTCGGTGATGGCAATCAGCTGCGCCGGTGTCAGGGAGACGATCCAGTTGCCGTTGTTATCAACGGCACCGGTAAATTCCTGACCGTTATCAAGGATGATGCTTACTGACTGCCCAGGACCGGCCTGGCCAGTGGAACCCGTCAGTTGCACACCGGCGTTGGCTTCCGCCTGGCCGAGAATATTGTCATCGCCAAACAGCGGTTCGGTGATCGTGGCCGTTGGCCGTGTCAGCACTACATCGAGGTTGCCATTGACCGTCGCCGGGTTACCAAACGCATCCACCCCGGTGACCGTCACGTTGTATTGACCGCTGGTGTCCAGCGAACCGCTCGGGATCACCACCGACCAGGCACCATCGTTGACCTCACCGGTATACTCTTCGCCATTGATGGTCACTACAACCTGTGTGCCGTTGGCAAGACCGCTCACACTCCCGCTGAGCGTGCTGTCGCTGGCGGCTTCACTGATGCTGACAATGTTATTGCCGAACATAGGGTCAAGGGTCATCGTCGGGCCATCGACGGTTTTAACGTTGATGTTGACCGGCTGCGGATTGCTATTGCCTGCGGCATCGGTGGTGACGAAGGTGATTTGCGATGTGCCCTGCGGCAACGCCTGCAAACTCCCCGCCGGGATCACCATGCTCCACGCGCCCTGCTCATTGACCAGCGCCGAGAGCGTAGTGCCGTTGAGAGAAAGCGTCACCGTCTCGCCTGGGGTACCGGTGCCACTCACCGTCTGATCAACCGCCGCGTCGGCGATGTTGATATTGCCATCACTGAGGAACGAATTTGCAACATCCACCGCCAGCGTCGGCGCACTGAGATCGACCGTTACACTGCTGCTGGCGCTCGCCGGGTTCAGCGCGGCATCGACCGCCGACGCCGAGACGACATACGGCGTGCCGTTGGCCGTCTCTTGCAGCGCCTGCATATCGGCCTGCGGCACGGTAATGGTCCAGTTACCGCTGCTGTTCACGCTGCCGGTATAGGTTTTATCGTTAAACACAACGGTGATTACCGTCCCTGCTGCCAGCGACGTTGATGACCCACTGATGTTCAGCGGCTGACCACGCTCGAGGGCGTTAATCACATCATCCTGCGCCACCGGATTAAGGGTGATGGTCGGCTGCGACGCAGGCTGTGCGGCGAAAGTGACGTTATGGCTGGAGATAGTGCTGTTGCCCGCCACATCGTTCACCGTAACCGAGATGGCCTGACGGCCATCCGGCACCTGCGCCAGATCGGCTGGCGGTACCGTTACCGACCAGCGACCCTCGGCGTTAACCGTCGCCGTATAATTTTTGCCGTTTAAGGTGACCGTCAGCGTCTGGCCCTCTTCGACATTCTGTGAAGAGCCGGAGATCGTTACTCCGCTCTGCCCGTTCGCTTCAGCACGGTTAACAAAATCATCTCCGGCGACTTTATCGATCTGCACCTGTGGCGCGTTAGCAGGAGAGGCATCGAGCGTAAAGGTTTCAGTTTGCGTACTGCTGTTACCCGCGGCATCGGTAACGGTAACGCGCACCGCGACCGGACCATCCGGCACGCCTGCCAGCGCACCGGCAGGGAGTACCACGCTCCAGGTGCCATCCGGCAGGATGATGGCGTCATAATTCTGTCCGTTGACCAGCACGATAACGGTTTGCGCCGACTGCGCATCGTAGTCGCCGGTGCCGCTAATAGTGACCGCGCCAGCGGCTTCAGCGCTGTTAATAATGTTATCGGTGGTGACGTCATTGATTGCGAAGGTCGGTAAAACCGTATCGACGGTCATCGGCGCTGAACTGCTGACGGTGTTACCCGCCGCATCGGTCGCGGTTACCGTCACAGTATGGGGCCCCTCGGAGAGAGCACCGAGTTGTGCAGGCGTTAGCGGCAGCGTCCAGTTACCGTTCGCATCCACCTGGGCGGTGAGCGGCGTGCCGTTATCAAGGGTGATGGTCACGCTCTGACCGGCGCCAACCACACCGGTATTGCCCGCCAGGTTACCGCCTGCGGCCGCTTCCTGGGCGTTAACCACGCCATCACCGAACGGCGCATTCACCACTGGCTGCGGCAACACATGGGTGATGATAGTAAATGGCAGTTCGTTAGAGACAACTGCATTGTTGGCATCCACACCGGTGACAGTCAGCGTCGCGGTACCATCGGCAATGGCGGCGGCGTCCGCATTCGGCACCGTCACCTGCCAGCCACCGCCCGCTGTCACGGTGGCGGTGTACTGCACACCATTGAGCGTGACGGTAATGATGTTCCCTTCCGGAATACGCACCGAGGTACCGGTGATGGTCAGGCCATCGGCAATATCGGCCGCGCTGACGCGGTTATCGCCGTCCACCGGGTTAACGGCTATCGCACTGGCGGTAGTATCGACTTTGAAGGTGCTGGAAACCGGCGGCGAGGTGTTGCCCGCGCTATCCTTCACCGTCACGGAGATGGTGTAGCTACCGTTGGTCAGGCTGCTGAGCAACGACGGAGCGACAGGTATGGACCAGAGGCCATCGCCGCCCACTACGCCGGTGAGTGTTTGCCCATTGAGGATGACGGAGACTGTCGCGCCCGGCTCGGCCGGAACCGTGCGTCCGGTCAGGCTAAAGCCAGCGTTCTGCTCCGCCAGATCGATAATGTTGTCGCGGGCGACCGGATCCATCACCACATTAGGCGCGGAGGTATCGACAGTCACCGTGCGGATGGTTGTCGTTACGTTACCTGCGCTGTCGGTGGCCGTGACGGTCCATGAGCTGGCACCGTCAGGCAGATCGCCGAGCGCGCCGCTGCCGAGGTTAACGCTCCAGCTGCCATTGGTAATGGTTGCCGGGTAGTTTTTGCCGTTAAACGTGATGACCACCGAAGCCGCATCGCTCGAGGTGGTGCCAGAAAGCGTGATACCGGCGGCGATATTGCTGCCGTTGAGCACATCGGTACCGTTAATCGGCGTAACGCTTAATGTCGGCGGGGTTTTATCCACCGTAAAGTTGACGGTGCTGTTAGCACTGTTACCGGCCACATCAGTCGCCACGATGGTCAAGCTGCCCGGCCCTTCGGCTAGAAGCTCCATTGCGCCCTGCGGCAAGGTCAGTGACCAGCTGCCGTCGGCATTCACCACGCCGCTGTATTGCTGGCCGTTCAGGATGGCGACCACTTTTTGCCCGGCACCGACAACATTGGTGTTGCCGGTCAGCGTCTGGCTCTGGCCCGATTCCGCCAGGCTCACAATGTTATCCACAAAGGCCGGATCGACCGTGACGCTCGGCAAGGTATTGATCGCTACTGTGAAGTTGTGGCTATCAAGCACCGTACCGCCGCTGGTGGTGACCGTGGCGGTGACCGTCTGGGTGCCATCTGCAAGTGCCTCCAATGCGGCCGGATTGACCACCGTTTGCCAGGAGCCATCTGCCTGAATCGTTGCCGGGTAGTTCACGCCGTTCAGCGTAACGGTAACGACCGTGCCCGCAGGCAGGCCTGCGCTGTTACCCCGGATGGTTAAACCATCCGCCGCTTCACTGGCGTTGAGGTAGTCATCGCTGGCAATAATGTTGATCGCCACCGCATCGGTGGTGGTATCGACACCAAAGCCCGACTCAATGGTGGTGCTCTGCCCAAAGCCATCCGTCACGCTGACGGTGAGCGTTTGTCCGCCGTCTGTCAGCTTTTGCAGCTCAGCGGCAGGAAGGGTCACCTGCCAGTTGCCCTGAATGTCCGTGACCCCTTCGTAACGCACGCCATTTAACATCACAGTGACGATACTGCCCGCCTCCGCGTTGGATGTGCCATGCAGGATCTGGTCAACTTTAATTTCTGCCGCATCCAGCGTGTTGCCGTCAGTAAGCGCCTGTACGCCAATTTCCACGCCGCTGGTTTTCACGGCGATCGGCTGCGTAACAGTGGTGCGGTTACCGGCCGCGTCGGTCAGCGTAACCGTCAGCGGATAGCTGCCACTCTGAAGCGCGCCCAGATCTGCCGCCGGCAACGCGAGTTGCCAGTTACCGTCGCTGCCCACCACCGTGGTGTAGGTTTTGCCATTCAGGGTGACGACGACGGTTTGTCCCTGCTCGCTGACCCCGCTTACGCCCCTTAAAACCTGATCCTGGCCCAGCTCTGCGCCGTTCAGTTTGCCGTCATTGGTCAGCGGCAGCAGGCTCAGCGCCGGGAATTGGGTATCGACTATCGCCGTCTCGGTGAGCGGTGTATTATTCCCGGCCGCATCGCTGGCGTTAACCGTTACGGTGACGAGGCCATCCGGGATATTTTGCAGATCGCCGGCGGGAATGGTCACTTTCCAGGTGCCGTCGTTATCGACCGTTGCCTGGTAGGTTTTGCCCGCCACCTGCACGGTGACGCGCTGTCCGATGCTGGTTACGCCGGTGTTGCCGCTCAATACCTGATCAACCCCTTTCTCAGCCGCATTGAGATAACCGTCGCCAAACGGCGCATCCATTACCGGGTCAGGCAAGCGGTGAACTTGCACATTCAGCGTGCGCGAGTCCTGCGCGCTTTCGTCATTCAGCACCACTGTGGCGGTGATGACATTTGCTCCATCTTCCAGGCGCAGCAAATCTTCCGACGGGATAGTGACGCTCCAGCGCCCGGAGGCATCAATGCTGGTGACCGGGTAGTTGATGCCGTTGACGGTGACATAAATCGTCACCCCTTCACCAAAAACGGTGGTGACGCCGCGCACTTCAAGCGGGTTTTCCGCTTCGCTGGCGTTGAGATAGTCATCGGTAGAGAGGATGGCGATGGCGACACCGGTCAAAGAGGTGTCGACGTTAATCGGAACTGACCTGACGATCGCATTGCCATCTGCATCGTTAACGCTGACGGTCAGTGCACTGTCGCCTTGCGGCAATAAACCGAGATCGCCCGACGGTATTGAGGTTTTCCAGCTGCCATCCCCCATTACTTCGGCGTAGTAGGTTTTGCCGTTAAGGGTAATGGTCACCAGTTGGCCCGGCGGGATGTTGTAGGTCTGGCCAGAGAGCACCTGCGTGATGAGAATTTCGGCGCTGTTAATGATGTTGTCGGTGGCAACCGGATTGATGGTGATATCCGGGGTGTTGAAGTTGGTGCTGAAAGCGCGCGTCTCTTCGGAGACGTTACCGGCAATATCGACCGCGCGATAAAGCAGGGTGTAACTCTGCCGGTCTTCCAGCAGCGCCATATCCGCAGCGGGAATAACCAGCTCCCACTGCCCTTCAGCATTGGCAATCGCCGTGTAGGTGCGATTGTTGAGCGTGACAAAAATGGTGCTGCCGGCATCCTCTGCACCGACATAGCCGCGGACAATTTTATCCGCCACGTGCTGATCCTGATCGAGGATGTCGCCCGGCGTGAACTGAGTAAGCTCAAGCACCGGCGGCGTGGTACTGATCATGATTTGTGAATCTGCCGTGGCAACGGCACCCGAGGACGAGAACAGAGCGAATCTCAGAACATGGAAGCCCTGCCCAAAGGCGCTGATATCTTCAGGCATGAGTAAGACGTTCCAGCTACCATCCTCCTGGACTGTGGTGGTCCAGGTCTTTCCGATGGCGCTGATGGTAACGGTACTGCCTGCATTCACCGCTTCTGTCACGCCGCTTAGCAGCTGAGGTTCGGTAGATTCGGCGAGATTAATGATGTTATCGGAGGCAATGGCGTTGATCCTGAGGGTGGGCGTAGCAGGCGTTTCACCGCCGCCATTATCTCCACCACCGTTGTCTCCACCGCCGGTACCGTTGTCACCACCGCCACTGCCGTTATCACCGCCGCCATTGTTGTTGTTATTGCTACCGCCGCCGCCGCTGTTATTTGCCGCAGCAGCCACACCGACAATGCCACCAACGGCGGCCAGGCCGCCAAGCGCTGCCAGAGCCGAGAAGCCGCTGGCTCCCGCCCCCACCAGCGACCCCAGAGACACGTCGCTGAACGCCGGAACGATGGTTTCCGCAGCGGCTGGCCCCGCGGCTGCCGCATACGGGAAGGCGGCCTGATGTGTGCCCAGCTCATCTTCAAAAATCATTTCGCTGTGCAGGCCCTCGCCATCCACGGTAAAGAAGCTGTTGTAACGCACCGTGGAGCCATCTTTCATATGGACGATCAGGTCGTTCCCTTCACGCTCGAAGAAATTTACCGACTCCTGCGACGCATTAACGCGCACAATACTCGTGTCAGTTAAATTCACTATCCTGTCGCTGCCTTTCGCATATTGCGCAACAACATCGCCAGTTTTTTGGTTTATTACATCGACGGAACCAGGAAGACTATTTTGCGGGGCCATATTTTCACCTCGGATGCGAAAGCAATATTAGAGCGCCTGCGAGCATCTGTTTTTGCGCAGGATTACGGTTTACCAGTTCACCAGGATTGACAGGAAGCGGATGTGGGACATACGAGATGAAAAATAGCTAAGTTGTTGTTTTTCATTTATTATGTTAATCCATCATCATTTAATAAATTTTTACATTAAGAAAGATATAAACAAGCTTCTGTATTTAGGCAACGTTTTGAATCACAAATTGATAACAATTACCTTCGATACAGAATATATTTTAATAGATATATCTGAAATTAAGCTCCGCTTACTTTTGTGCATAAATGGATTAATAGAAACTGAATTAATTACGCGAGAAATGTAAAGAAATTTACAATGTATAATATATTAGAAAAAGCTAATTTATATTTTCCCTGGTCTCTCTTCATATTTATTTACGTCTGAAATAATTGCTTTTCTATATAACGATCCTGCTTAAGCAACTGGTTAGAAAACAGGCAAATGGTTGAAAGTAAAAACGTTGCGGATATGGACTGGCATGTCACGGTGAAAGTTTGCTATACTCCTTTTCACACTTTTGGGGCTGATTCTGGATTCGACGGGATTCGCGAAACCCAAGGTGCATGCCGAGGGGCGGTTGGCCTCGTAAAAAGCCGCAAAAAAATAGTCGCAAACGACGAAAACTACGCTTTAGCAGCTTAATAACCTGCTTAGAGCCCTCTCTCCCTAGCCTCCGCTCTTAGGACGGGGATCAAGAGAGGTCAAACCCAAAAGAGATCGCGCGGATGCCCTGCCTGGGGTTGAAGTGCTAAAACTAATCAGGCTAGTCTGTCAGTGGCGTGTCCTTCCGCAGCTGGCCGGCGAATGTAAAGACGGACTAAGCATGTAGTACCGAGGATGTAGGAATTTCGGACGCGGGTTCAACTCCCGCCAGCTCCACCAATTAAATCAAGGGGTTACGTGAAAGCGTAGCCCCTTTTTTTTGTCCATGACCACTTTACGTCCACCCAGTAAGAAGATGGAATGCAGATGACCACAAAATATCAAACCGAGCTGGCATTGAAAGCGTTGCTGACAGAGTTGCATCGCTCAGGCCAAGACCTCTATGCGCTTGTTGACGACGCAATAGTGCAGATGCATAAAAGAAAACTATTTGTGAAAGAAGATTCTACCGCAGAAAGATGTGGAGCAGAGGATCCGCTGTTTACTTATGTTGAGCAACTTGCAGGAAGTAGACCAGACATAAAGCCAGGCAATATAGAAGATTTCTAACATAGAATAAGCACGTTTACTCATCGTAAATGGGGGTGTTGCTTGTTATTTTATCCATTAAAAATAACACGTTAGTAGATCTCATTTGTAGCGATGTTGATTAAATGTCAGCAGAGGTTAAGGCTTTGTTCAATTAGGGCTTAAAATTTATGAGTAACGCTAACAAGCAAACTTTAGATGCTCAAAAACTTTATGAAAATGCCATTGCTTCAATTCAACTCGGTATAGAAGACTTCGAACTTTCGCAAAAGCCTTCAAATGAAGGTGGTAATCCCGCACGAACCCTTTCGTCAGTACGGAACCTCTATGCAGGAATGCTTCTCCTCTTTAAGTATAAAATCGCCATATCGGTTGAGTCAGAAGATGACGCCTATCAACTTATCCACAACCCTCCGAACAAAATATTGCCGCATCCGGATGGTGCAGGGGGTATTGAATGGAAGCCAGACGGAAAATTTAAACCGACAACAATAGATGTTTCAGCTATTGCTGAGCGTTTTAAAAAATTTAAGATTGAAGTGGACTGGAAAGCAATTGAAAAACTTCAACTTTGCCGAAATGAACTTGAACATCTTCACCCTCGGAATACATTTGGTGAGTTAGCGAGTTTTGTTGCAGAGCTGTTTCCTGTTCTTTCCGACTTTATCACTACTGAACTCGAAGAAGTTCCTCAAGATACATTAGGACATTCTTGGGAAATAATGCTTGCTCATCAGACCTTTTATAATCAAAAGGTTGCTGAGTGCAAATCCTCTTGGGATGAAGCAGATATTCCCAATGGTATGTTAGAGTTTTTAGAGGATTGTGGATGCGAGGAATGTGGTTCTAAATTGATCAGGGCTTCCCTACGAAGCCTCCAAGATGGATACAGCGTTGAAAATGATGAAGAAAAGTTTAACTATCAATGCATATCATGCGGTCATATCGAACTCATAGTTCCCATATTAATGGGGGCGTTTGAAAGTGAATTTTTTTATTGGCCTCCAGACGGAGACGAACCAACGTATGAGACATGCTGTTTCTGCCATCATGATACTTTTGTGGTAGACGAGCAAACTTGCCGATGGTGTGAATACAGCCTTGATTATACTGAGTGCAGCATATGTGGCGAAGCCCTAATGCAAGATGATCAAGATAATGATGGATTATGCGGATCCTGTAACCACAGGGTGCATAAAGATTAATAACCTTTTAAATGTTTATTAGCATCAAGAAGAGACTTATTGATAATGGGAAGGGGTTAGGTTGAACGTAACCCCTTTAGCCTGTTTATCGTTTCGAAATTCGGATGCTTTTACGCTTCGCCTTTCAGCACATCGATTAACCAAGCGATCAGATAGGCCAGGATAAAGAATCCTACAAATCCAGCTAATTTATACCAGCCATCCAAAACAAACAGGCTACCGAAAGCTGCAAAAGAACAGAGACAGGTCGATATTCCTTCAACCAAACTGGCAGACTGAAGCCCGATGAATTTGCAAAACTTAACGGGAGAGGATTTTGCAGATTTCATTCTCAATTCCTTTGCACTGGATCGGATGGCTGTGGATGTAAATCAGGTAAGGTTCCAGTTCTTTTTCAGCAAGAAAGTAGACCATATCCAGATTCATGGGAGACACTTTGTAATATGTTTCTGGATAACTGGACTGCATTCGACGCGACGCTCTTGCTGATTCTTCAATCAGCCCCTGGATCATTATGATGTTGAAAGTAAAAGCAGAACCGACACGCACCAGTCGCTGAGTAATCTTTTTCATGCGCACACGCTGGATTATCATTTCTGCAATTTTCTGGGTTATAAAAGCCTGAGCGCCTACCCGGCTCCCCATTTTCGCATCAGCATAATGCAGCTTGTCATTAATGGCCTGTTTGCCTTGTTCGTCCAACTTCTTATAAAAATCCGTTATCACCGTGGAGACAAGCTGTCTGAGCGGTGACTCGCTTGTTGCCATACTTTTGAGCACAAGAAAAAAACGCTCGGTTTCAACCTCATTGCGTGCTCGAGTCTGGCGGTCAATAAGACCCAGCGAATCCCACGTTCTCACCCCTGATAAATAAGCACTCTCAGGAATTGAAGCCAGGCCATCGAGAATGCCCCTCGCTATCATTTTTGCATCCATGAATTCCATCTCACGAAATATGCGAAGATGAAAGGTTAATCAAATCTGATTAGGGTGACCACCCTCAGCGGCAATGTTTTAAGATGATTCCGAGTTTAGAAATCAGCCTCGCCAGATATTTACCATGGACGAACGGGACATTCTTTCCCAGTGCTCAAAAGCATTTATCCACGCCGCAGACTCATCAGGGAAGATTTTACCAGCAACGGGTACCGCCGGTCACTTTCGTTGACTGCTTCCCGGCGATCTCCGTTTCGGCATCGCCTGCCACACTCGCGACGTATTTCCCCCCGGTGGCCATCGCATAATCGCCGCTGGTCACATGCTGGATAACCGCGCCGTTATCACTCAGCGTCATCACACTGCCGCCCCGCCGCACATGACATACTTCATTGAAAATAAATAATTTTTCAAAAATAAGGTTGTTTTAATTAAAGATATTCTGAATAGCCTTCTTAGCTTCACAAATTGGATTCTGATTACTTAACAAAAAACGGACTGTCAGTATGATTAAAAAAGACTATTCGACATGGTGAGGAGGTAAAGAATGGGATTCACATACCCTGCCGTCGCTGGGGCAATGCAGAATGATCAAAGAACATTTTCTGCGGCGCTTGCTTCTCTGCAAGGGACTGCCGCAAATTTCGCTGCACATTGTATTCAGGACGCGCGCGTCAGAGAACAATATCTTCGTGATATCCAAAAAATGTCTGCCGAGTTTTCTCGCGCTGTCGAGACCGGGCAAATGACACCAAAAGAAGCCGCCACTCTGGCATCTCAGATGCGCAACGAAATACTTGACCTCTCTCGCCTAAGGAATAGTCCGGTAGGAAAAGCCTATGCTGAGAAGCTGAAACCAAAGGGTCGTACGATGTCTTATTTAACAGATCATTACGCCACCAAAATGTTTCAGCAACCCTTCGAGTCATTATCCGAAGGGCAGCAAGCTTCTGTTTTTAAAGAAATGGTTCAATCCTCAGGCCGTGACAGGGGGGGAGTATCAGGTATTGCAAAAACATTAGGTGTAGCCGGCAAACGTGTTCTTTTCGTTTCTTTCGCTGTCGCTGCCTATGAAATTTATGAAGCAGAAGATAAAACTACAGAAACTATGCGCCAGGGCGCTATATCTGCCGCAGGTATCGCAGGGGGATGGGGAGCAGGAGCCGCAGTGGTAGCAGCTGGAGTTTGTGCAGCAACAGCACCAGTCTGTGTGGGTGTCGCGGCTATTGTGGGTGGTATTCTCGCATCTGTCGGTACGGATCTTCTTTTTGGCACTATGTATGTTTCACCGCAGGGGAGAAATTAATGCACTTTACCGAAGGCGAGATAAGGAGTCGCGTCCCTGTCTGGTATGCATTATCGGAGCTTTTTACCGGGCGTGAACTTCAGGATTACGACTATCGATGGATGGCTCGGGTGTTAAAGGAATCCGGACTTAGCCGGGAAGAGATCTTCAAGATTCTGGATGAGGAAGTTGCTCCAGCCCTCCAGGCTAATCTTCTTTACAACCCAACGCCGGTGATGGATGGCTGGACAGAAGAAGATGTTAAGCGGCTCGTAACGGAGTACGTGATCAGGAAGCCGACAATGATTGAGCGTGTTGTTCCAGTCCGCTTGTTGTTAAAACGGCGCCGTAAACATATTCAGGACGAGCTAAACAGGCTTTCTGCCGAGTTGGATAAAGACATATAGGAAATGAGCCTAAAAGCGCGCTAAGCAAAGCAGACTGTATACACGCAAAATTTGAATTTATAAAAATCATCATAAATAACCATATGATTTTATTTATTTTTCTCAGCCAAAAAATTTTGACTGATAGTCATAATAGTCTGTCCACCACGTTCTGAAAGCCCGCACGGCCTAAGCCCGGTGGGCTTTTTTGTTGTCGAAATAAATTTGCTGAATCTGATAGCAATTAACGCGTCGCAGCTTCAATCATCATGGTTAATTTATTTTCCAGCAGCAACCAAGATACACGCGTGTTAAACAAACAATTTAAGAGTTGCAAAGGGTTACAGTATCTCTGGCCAACACTGCCGATTATCCAACAGAATAAAGCCCTTCCCCAGAAGAGCTTCCTTCCCTATTCAACCTTCAAACGCCCCTCACCCCTTCCCTGACGTTATCAATCACCGCCCTGGCCTGTTCCAGCTGCACACGCAGTTCATGCACGGTGTCATTATCGGGAATCAACACAATACAGCCTTTCGATATCTGCACTGTGACATGCACGCCGGTTTCAAAGCCTGCTTCGCGCAGCCATTTACCTTTCAGTTGCAGGGCGGGTGTGCTGGTGTCGCCGCGGTTCGGGCGGTAGCCGACAATATAGTGGCGCTGGGTTTTCGTAAGGGTTTTAGACATAAGACATTCTCCAATGGCAGTCATAATCTCCGCCACCAGAGAGGTCAAACTCATGGGAGGCGGGCTGAACGGGGTTGACCTTACCGGCCCATCGGATACCGGCGCGTCTCGCGACGCCCCCGCCCGGCCCACCATTGAGATGTAACCGAACGCACAACAGAACAGCTCTGTTGCCGATGAGGGTTTTCAGGAGGTCAATCCCGACGCCTGCTGTGGCAGGCGCGGCCAAACAATAAAAAGAAAACCCTACAATCGGCAAGGGAAAACCGCTCTATAGTAGCGCGCCGTTTCGAAACTGGAACCCTTCTCGCAAAACTTCAGGGAACCCGTCCGGCGTTACACTTCGTTCTCTTCGCTCCCCAGCAGCCGCTTAATGTGCTCCAGCTTGGCCGTCATCCTGCGGATCTCCAACAGATGCAGCGCCTCATAGGCCTCAATCCCCACCAGCTGGCTCTCCCCCAGCTTATCGAGGTCCGCTTTCAGTAACGTGATTTCGTCATCGGTCATCGGTGGTCTCATCGTTCCTCCTGATTTTCACTAACGTTGCACGGTCTGTTCAGGTACAACCTCATTATTAATAGTGTAGAGGTGACATCCCGCCTTGCCAGCTTCCTGCTGTTTTGCGCAGTAGCCGAGCGCGCTTTCTGCCGCCTCGTCGCGCGTTCTCGCCCAGTAAGCAACACCCCAGTCTCCCTGCGCGTCGATGGCGAACGCCTTTTCATAGCGTTGTGATGCAGCATATTCCTGAAACGCCTTGCGCCCTTCGTCATTCAGTACCGACGGCAAAGGAAGTTGCGTCTGCGGCAGTTCGGCAATGGGGTGATAAGGCAGCGTCTGCTGCTGTAAGAAGTTTGCGACCGGCTTCCACCAGAACGCCTCGGGGGCCGAGTCCATAAAGGTATGGCCATTCTCGCCAAATGCCGGCATCGCGACGAACTTCGCGCGCGCACCGTCTTTCTGATAAGCGCTGAACATCGCTTTCGCCGCCACAGGGGGAAAGGCACGGTCGTTGGCGGCATAGAGCCACAGCGACGGAATCGTGGTTCTCTTACCGTAATCACTAAGCACCTTCAGCAAACCGGGCTGGTCGCAGAACGATTTGCCATCCAGCGCGCCGCGCCCGCCGTCAAAGTTAATAATTGCCTGCACGCCGGGCGGGTTGGCCGCGCCGGTCGCCAGCATGGCGAAACCGCCGGAGGACATCCCCACCAGCACCGCCTGCTTCGGCGAGGCCCACGGCTGCTGACGGATCGCCTTCAGCGCCGCCAGCAAGGTGTCGCGGTCGCGCTCACCCGCCAGTTGATGATGCGGCTGCGCGCACGAGCCGCCCGCATACTCCGCCGCCCCGCTCGACTGCCCATATCCCTGGCGCAGCACAACCACCGCCGCATAGCCGTGGCGGGCGAAAGCAATTGCCGTCGAGGCATAGCGGTTAGGGTTCATCACAAAGCGGTCAAAGCTGGCGGTGTCCGCCGTGCCGTTGGTAATCAGCGCAACTGGCGCAGGGTCGTTGTTCGCCGGGCGGGTGACAAACGCCTCCAGCAGCGCAGGCTGACCGTTCTCAAGCGTCACCGGCAGCATCAGCGGCGTGCGGATCAGGCCCGCAATCTGTTGGTTTTCCGGCGCGGGGGAATTATCCGCCCAGGCAGGCAAAGATCCGGACAACAACATGGCTAACGCGATCACTACACGCATTCCTGACGCTCCTGGTTAACAAACGTGAATTGTCATTACCGCCGGGTGAGAGAGTATCCTCGCTTTACCGGGAAAAACGTTGTTTGCACCGGTAAAAACCATAACAAAGGCGTTTATTTAATGCGTTACCACCATACTTTTTCGCTCTTCGTGAATGACGGTGCCGTTACATAATATATTTTCTGTAGATCAGATAATTCAATAAGATAACAACTTTCTGAAAAAGAGAATCTTTTTCATTTCAACGGCTTCGATTATGTAATTAAAGTAAACGAACAGGCAATGTTAAGGCAACATATTGAAAATAAAGGCATCAATCAGAAACAATAAAAGCGGAAATGCAATGATCCGCTTTTTTCCGCATTTAGGCGATTGTTTGAATTAAGTCAAATGTGTAATCTTATTTCCGTCTTAGGGAACAACTTAAAGACAAACAGATGCAGGAATAAAAAACATCGCCTGCACAATAAGAGTGTTAAGTTTCATTTATTAGTTAGTTTTTTCTTATCGAAATAAAGTGGTTGCTCGCATATTTATTGTTAAATAATAGTAATTCCGCATCCGGTGTGGTGTTACGGGAGCAACTTATGAACGAACACAATTTTGAAGAACAGATGCAGTCTATTCAGGATCTGAACCTCTCCTATTTATTACTGGCGCAGCGTTTGATCCGTGAAGATAAGATTGCCGCCGGTTTCCGCCTTGGCCTGAACGATGCCACGCTGGAGACACTAAGCCACTTATCGCTGCCGCAACTGATTAAACTCGCCTCTACCGGGCAGCTGATCAGCCGCCTGCGTATCGATGATGATGTGGTGATTAACTGCCTGACAAAAGAGTCCCGTATCGATGCACTGCAACGTCTGCACACCGGGATTATTCTGTCGAGCAACCTGCTCAACACGGTTGATAATAACGGCGACGAGGCAGCGTAATGAGCGAGATAATGCTGCACGAAAAAAGCATCATGTCTGAAATTAAAGACGCGCAAATCGCGATGGAGTTAATTAATTTCGGCGCGAGGATGCAGGTTCTGGAGAGTGAAACTAATTTAAGCCGCCGTCGTCTGTTAAAACTCTATAAAGAGTTGAAAGGCGATTCGCCGCCGAAAGGTATGCTGCCGTTCTCCGCTGACTGGTATATGTCGTGGGAGCAGAATATTCACTCGTCAATTTTCTACAATATTTACCGCTATTTGCAGAGAGCGGAAAAAGGTCGCTCTGTAGAGCTGATGATTAAAGCCTACCGTATCTATCTGGAACACGGCCTGGCGCAGGCGGACGAGGAGCCGGTACTGGGGCTGACCCGCGCGTGGACGCTGTTGCGTTTTATGGAGGGCGGCATGCTGAAGCAGACCCAGTGCGACTGCTGCGGCGGCAATTTTGTCAGCACACCAGAGCATATGTTTAACGGTTTTACCTGTAGTCTTTGTGTACCGCCTTCACGGGCGATGAAAAGAAGCCCGCAGCTCGATTTCGCTGCCGGCACCATGACAACCCTGCAATAACAGGCATTACAGCGGGTTATCAATGAAAGCCCCGACGGGTCAGCCATAGTGCGGCCCGCCGGGGCTTTTATGTTTCTGAACCGACGACATCAGGCCAGGCGGCCGGTAAAGACGCCGCGGTAGTAGCTCGGGCCGATGTTAAGACGCGTGAGAATATCGCGCCGGTGAACGTAGGCGGTTTTCAGGCTGATGCCGAGCGTAGAGGAGACCTCCTGCGCGCTGGAGCCGGACGCCAGCAGGCATAACACTTCGCGCTGGCGGTGAGTCAGCAGCGGCAGGACCGAAAGTTCCTGCGGTTTCGCGCGCTTTTTCGACATCAGGCCGGTAATCGACTCAAATACCGTGCGGATCGGCGCATTAAGGCTGAGCCGTAGCATATCCGGCAGCAGCGCGGGCAGCACGGGATCGAAATCCTCGCACAGCAACAGGCAGGGCAACTCCTCTTTCAGCTCCCGCAAATAGTGGGTGGTCTGCATCAACGACATCAGATTAGTGGCCTGAGTGGCCACCGCCACCAGAATACGCAGCTTACTCCCGGTCGCCCGGCTCGCCTCCTCAAGGCTGCTGATATAGCTGACGCGTAAATTGGGGCGATAGAGCTTTATCAGCGTGATCAGCCCCATCGCGGAAAAGTGATCTTCGCTGTAAATCAAAACATTAGCGTTACTGACGGAGGATTTCAGGCTCATAACCCCTTCCCTGGCAAACGTCACCTCCGGTGACGAAAAGTGAATAACAGCACGGTAAATAGCAGCATCCCTTCATGGCTATCTGAACCCCGTAAGGATCACGAACAGGCGGTCAAAAATGCCGCCCATCATATTTTCGAAGAAGGGAGCCAGCGTGAACATCACCAGCGACATGGCGACCATGCCGACGGTTAATGAAATCGGAAAACCAATGACGAAGATGGAGAGCTGCGGCGAGAGGCGGTTGAGCAGCCCCATGGTCAGGTTGAGGCACAGCAGCAGAGTGATAACCGGCAAGCCGAGCATCATGCCGTAACGGAAGATCATCTCCCCGGCGCTGACCATCGCCATAAAGCCGTTTGCACCCAACGGTGCGGCGTTGATCGGAAACGCGGTGAAACTGCTGGCCAGCACTTCCAGCATATAGAGATGGCCATCAAAAGTGAGAAACAGCAGCGTGACAAAGAGGTTTAACAGGCGCGCGACCACCGGCATACTCGGGCCGCCGGCTGGATCGTAAACCATGGCAAAGGAGAGCCCCATCTGCATACCGATAATCTCGCCCGCGTGGCGCACGGCGACAAAAATCAGCTGCACGGAAAGGCCAATGGCGATGCCGATAATCAGCTGCTGGCAGCAGGCCCAGAAGCCATCCAGCGAGGCGATGGCAATGTTGCTGGCGGGCAGCTGCGGCGCAATAAGAAAAGCGGTTAATAGCCCCAGCGCTACTTTGAAGCGGGCGCTGAGCGGCTTCTCGCTGAAAATCGGCGCGGCGCCGAACAGCGCCAGCATGCGCAGGCAGGGCCAGAAGTACTGGTTTACGTTGTCATAGAGGTGAACCAGCGAGAGCGTAAACATAGTTAGCGAATAAGGTACGGCAAGCTGGTAAAGAGCCCGCGCATGTAGTCAACCAGCGTGGTTAACATCCACGGGCCGCAGGCGATAAGTACCACCACCAGCGTCAGGATCTTGGGAATAAACGACAGGGTCATTTCGTTGATCTGCGTCGAAGCCTGCAGAATGCTGACCAGCAGGCCGGCCGCCAGCGCGGCTAACAGCAGCGGGGTTGCGATCATCAGCCCCACTTTGGTGGCCTGGAACCCCAGCGACATTACACTTTCAGGTGTCATTTTTTACTCTCTTGCTAAAAGAAGCTCTGCGCGAGGGAACCAATAATCAGCTGCCAGCCATCGACCAGCACAAACAGCATCAGCTTAAAGGGCAGCGAAATCGTCGCTGGCGGCACCATCATCATCCCCAGCGCCATCAGAATGCTGGCGACCACCAGGTCAATGATGAGAAACGGAATAAACAGCGTGAAGCCAATCTGGAAGCCGGTTTTCAGCTCACTGGTGACAAATGCAGGCACCAGGATGCTCATCGGCACCGCGTCGGCGTTAGCGAAGTCGCCAGCGTTGGCGATGCGGGAGAAGAGCGCCAGATCCCCTTCACGGGTCTGCTTCAGCATGAAGGCGCGCAGCGGCTGCGAGCCCTTCTCTATGGCGACTTCCATCGAGATCTTGTCCTGCGACAGCGGCACCCAGGCGTCGTCATAGACCCGGTTCAGCACCGGCGACATCACGAAGAAGGTCAAAAAGAGCGCCAGCCCGAGCAGCACCTGGTTGGGCGGCGTGCTTGCCGTACCAAGCGCGCTGCGCAGCAGCCCCAGCACAATCACGATGCGGGTAAAGCCGGTCATCATCAGCAGGATGGCGGGCAAAAAGGTGAGCGAGGTCAGCAGCACCAGGGTCTGCACCGGCAGCGACCAGCTCTCGCCGTTCGCGGAGTGCGAGAGCAGAATGTCATTGTTGGCCGCCAGCGCCATCTGGGCCGGGAGCAGCCATCCGGCGAGCGCCAGGCCAAGGCCGCAGAGGGGCATCAGCAGGCGAGCGTTACGTTTCATCTTATTTGCTCTCACCTTTGCGCCGGGCAATGCAGTTCACTAACGCGCTCTGGAAAGTTGGCAGGAAGGAGGCTGTTTTACTCTCTTCAACGTCTGCCCGTTTCTCCATGGTCATCAGGTTAGTGATATTGTCCTGCGTCACGCCCAGCAGCAGCCATTTGTCGTCCACTTCGACCACCACCAGGCGCTCGCGCGCACCGATTGACTGGGTGTGTTTCACACAAAGAATGTTATGTCCCTTTACCATTCGCGTAGCGACGCCACTGCGGCGGGCGATCCAAGCGATAGCCGCCATTAACAGGATCACCAGCGCCAGTGCGCCGATAATATTGCCGGTGCCAACAGGCGCCATTGCTGGCGCTGCGGCGACGGGCTGAACAGCATTAAGCGACGGCGTATTCATTATCTGCTCAAACGATGCATGCGCTCAGACGGGGTAATAATGTCGGTAATACGGATGCCGAATTTATCGGAAACCACCACGACCTCGCCCTGCGCGATTAAATAACCATTGATCAAAATATCAAGCGGCTCGCCCGCGAGGCCATCCAGAGAAACAATGGAGCCTGGGCTTAATCGCAATAACTCTTTGATCGTCATTTTGGTGCGGCCTAATTCCACGGTCATTTTCACCGGGATATCGAGCACCAGATTTAAATCTTCAGATAAATTAACCATTACATCTTCCGCCTGGGAAAGCACCTCGGCACTGTTTTCACTGGAAAACTGTTCACTCATTGCGTCGCCCCAGATGTCGCCGAGCGAAGACTTATTTGAGCCTGAATCATGTTCCATATCGCTCATACGACAATTACTCCTTCTTGAAACCTAATAATGTTGAATTCTGTAACGCATCAACCTGGATGGCGTATTGATTATTTGCGCTGCCGTATTTACCGGTCATTACCGGTACATCATTAACAAACCCGCCAAGCTGCTCGGGCTTATCCAGCGGAATAATGTCATCCGGTTTTAGCTTCATAATTCTTGAGAGACGGGTGGAGATCTCAGCGAATTTCACCACCAACTCCAGTTCGGTATCGCGCATTTGCGAGGCTAATGAACTGCGCCACTGATTATTTTCATGCTGCGAGTTTTCCAGCGGCGGATTGGTTAACAATTCGCGAATCGGCTCAATAATGCTAAACGGCATACAGATCTGTAACTCACCGCTATGCGAGCCAATATCCACCTGAAAAGGCGTCGTCACCACAATATCATTCGGTGATGAGGTGATATTGGTAAATTTCACCTGCAATTCAGAACGCACAAACTCGGTTTTAATTTTGAAAATTGAGGTCCACGCATAGTCATAGGCCTCACGCGCCATCACTAACATGCGCTGAATAATGCGCTGTTCCGTTGGGGTAAATTCGCGTCCGTCCGCCTTGGTCGGGAAGCGACCGTCACCGCCAAACAGGTTATCCACCGCCGTAAAGACCAGATTCGGCGAGAAGACGAAGAGCGCCGTGCCGCGTAGCGGGTTCATGTTCATCAGGTTCAGGCTGGTCATCACCGGCAGATTACGCGCAAACTCATGGTACGGCTGAATCTTAATGTTTCCTGCGGTGACATCCGGGCTACGACGCAAAATATTAAATAAGCCGATGCGAAACTGGCGCGCAAAACGTTCGTTGATAATCTCTAACGAATATAAACGTTCACGGACTACACGACGCTGCGTATTCGGATCGTAAGGCTTAATATTATCTTCTGGCGATGCGGGGGTGGCCGGCGCACTATTTTCACTGCTGCTGGGACCGCCATTCAGAAGATTGTCGATCTCATCCTGGGATAAAATACTGTCCGACATTATGATTACCGTAAGATAAATGCATTAAACAGGACGTTTGTTACCATCGGTTTATGCTGGCCTGGGAGTGAGGCATTAACCGCATCTTTGGTTTTCGCCGCGAGTAAAGCTTTTGCCTGATCGCCGGTTAATTCAGCCGCAGTTTGTTGAGAAAAGAGCACCAGTAAATGGCTACGAATTTCCGGCAGATGTTTTTCCAGCGCGACTTTCGCTTCAGCGCTCGCAACTTTGAAGGTCAGGCCGATATAGAGAATACGATCGCTGTCATGGGCATCCGGTTTCAGGCTGACGGTAAAGGTGTCGAGATCCATATAAACCGGGGTCGCTTCCACTACCGGTGCTGCGGATGGCTTGCCACTATTAATATGGGTAACCTGATTTTTTAATTTACTGATTTCCACATAGGCATAGGCGCCAATTGCGCAGACACCCAGGATAACTAACAGGATAAGTAAAATTAATAGCGGACTTTTCTTCCCGCCTTGCGCTGCATGTTTTTTCTTCGGCATTTGATGGATAACTCTGTAGTAAAAATTAAATCAGCAATCACGCGACTGGCGAATGACCTGATGGAATGCCGTTATTTTAATACAGCACCCATCCAGGACAATTCATTGAAAAACTGAAATTAGTGACGGCACCTTGCCAGTTCACGCCCGGCTATTACGCAAAGGTGTTGATTCCGCGCGAATAATGCATAACGCGCGTGACGACCGGGCTCTCTTCCTCGGAGGAAACACTCAGATCGCCCTGCCCGCTCTCAGACTTTCCTTGTCCGGATGTATGACCGGAGTGGGCATCACCCGCCGAAGAGGAGGTGTCTGCACCTACGCTGCTCTGCCCGAGGGAAATACCGGACTCCTCAAGCATGGTGCGCAGGTTCGGCATTGCCGACTCCAGCGCCGCGCGAACGTGGTGGCTCTCGGAGACAAAATGCACCTGCGCCTGATCGTTATTTACCCGCAGGCTCACCTGCAGCGCGCCCAGCTCTTCCGGATGGAGGCGCAGCTCGGCGTGATGCACGCCGTTACGGCTAAAGACGGCAATCTGCTGACCTAAAGATTGCTGCCAGGCCGGGGTGCCGACCTCCGCTTGTAACGTAGCGGTTGCAACGGTTGAGGTAGCGATCGCGGTGGCGGGAGCGGTTGCCGTCACTGGCGCAGCCTGAGCGACGATATGCGGCGTGGCAACCGGCTCGGCACTTTTTACGTTATGCAGCGCCTGCGTCAGGCTCTCGCTAAGGGGGGCAGCCGCAGGTGAAGTCGGCAGGGCGCTGCTGTCAGCAGAGGTTAACGATTGCGCTTTACCCTCAACGGCACGCTCCGCTAATGGCATCGCGGGTTGTGCCTCGGGCCGTGTCGGCTGCGGCTTAACGCCAGCAGGCAGATCCTGGGTCGGCTTTTCCTTATCCAGCACGGCGGTGAAATTGACCTGAGTCAGCGGATCGCCAGCCTGCGGCTCAACCGGCAATGCCGCGCCGAGAAGTGGGCTTGCCGGTACGGCGGCAGCCAGCGTCGGATCGGCACTCACCTGCGGCAGTGCCGCCAGATCGGCCTGCGCCGTCTGCACGCCCTGTGCCAGCAGCGCATCCGCTGTGGCGGCAGCGGCATCAAGCGGCATCGCCAGGGTAGTCGCCGCCTGGGTAAGCAGGTCAGCAGGTAAAGCCTGAGTCGCAGGCGTGGCGTCAGCGAGCTGCGCTTTTTTATCAGCAGGCTTTTTCACCTTATCCTGCGGCGCGCCGTTCTGCCGGGTCTCCTGAGCCTCTCCGGATGAGAGCTGCTTTTTCAGTTCGCCAGCGAAGTGCCCCTCTTCCTGCGCGGAGGAGGCGGAAGCCGTCTGACGTCCCGCGTCAACGGGCGAGGCCGGGAGTGAATGTCGGATAATCATCTTATTTATTCCTTTGACTGGCACGACGGGCAAACTCATCCATCATCTTCTGTTCCAGTCGGTTCTCTTTTAACAATCGCTGTGCGTCGGCACGGTTTTTCAGTGCTTCGAAAGCATTCAGCCGCTGCTTATCTTTTCTCCATGCTTCCTGCACGTTATCCACCGTGTACTGACTGGCAGATACTCTCCTGACTTGTTGCGCCACGACGCCATCCAGCGAGGTCAAAAAGTGCTGGTGCGCCTGGAGGGCCATAATCGATACGCCCTGATCGACAATCGTCGACTGCATCTGCTCGCGATACTCTTGCGCATAGGTCTTGAGCTGATCGAGCCGTGCGGTTTCGTTAAGGTGGGTCTGGCGCGCCGAACCGAGGCGGGTCGTGGTGTCGTTCAGTTTCTTCTCTGCCAACTCGCGCAGGACATCCATCGGGTTTTGGCTCGCCATCATTTCACCTTCACATTACGCGTTATTGCCCTGTGGAAAGAGCGCCGACAGCCCGCGATAGGAGTCGTCATATTCGCAGGACTCATGAATGCCCTGGTGCAGATAGGCCTCCATTTTTGGATAGAGGGTAATGGCCTGATCCAGCAGCGGATCGCTGCCGGCGGCATAGGCCCCTACGCTCACCAAATCGCGGTTGCGCTGATACGAAGAGAGCATCTGCTTAAAGCGCTGCACCTTTTTGTAGTGCGCCGGGTCAATCAGTTCGGTCATCGCACGGCTGATCGAGGCTTCAATGTCGATCGCCGGATAGTGGCCCGACTCGGCCAGACGACGGGAGAGCACTACGTGACCATCGAGGATCGCGCGCGCCGAGTCGGCGATCGGATCCTGCTGATCGTCCCCCTCCGTCAACACGGTATAGAAGGCGGTGATCGAACCGCCGCCTTTGATGCCGTTCCCGGCGCGCTCCACCAGCGCGGGGAGTTTGGCAAACACCGAGGGCGGATAGCCTTTGGTGGCGGGCGGCTCGCCAATCGCCAACGCGATCTCACGCTGTGCCATCGCGTAACGGGTGAGGGAATCCATAATCAGCAGAACGTTGAGGCCGCGATCGCGGAAATCTTCTGCCAGGCGCGTAGCGTACACCGCGCCCTGCATACGCAAAATCGGCGAAACATCGGCCGGGGCAGCAATCACCACCGAGCGTTTAAGCCCGTCTTTGCCAAGAATGTTTTCGATAAAATCTTTCACTTCGCGGCCACGTTCGCCAATCAGACCGACGACAATCACATCCGCTTTGGTAAAGCGCGCCATCATCCCCAGCAGCACGCTTTTGCCGACGCCGGAACCAGCAAACAGGCCCATGCGCTGCCCGCGCCCGACGGTAAGCAGGCCGTTAATGGCGCGCACGCCGACATCGAGCACGTTTTTAATCGGATCGCGCTGTAACGGGTTAAACGGCGGCGTAAAGAGCGGCCCGCGATCGCTGGTGTTGGGCGGCGGCAGGTCGTCGAGCGGGCGGGCGCTGGCATCAAGCACACGCCCGAGCAGCTCCGGCCCCAGCGGTAACTGTTTGCCTTTGGTGTTATTGCCGAGCGCATAAACCCGCGCGCCCGGCAACACCCCCTCGACGTTCTCAAGGGGCATCAAGTAGAGGATCTCACCATTAAAGCCGACCACTTCGCTCTCGACCCGCTGGATCCCCTCTTCACTTTCACGCTCGACAATGCAGAGCGTGCCGATGGGCAGCTTCAGGCCGACGGCTTCCATCACCAGACCGGTGGCGCGGGTCAGGCGGCCGTAGCGGCGAAACAGCGGCAGCGCCGCGATGCGCTTCTCGCGCAGATCCACGCCATCGAGCCATGTCTTCAGCCGCGCGGTCATAGGGAGAAGTCCTCCCGGCTCAGGGTGCAGAGTTCGTTCCAGCGGGTTTCGGTGGTGGCATCAAGCTCACCGCCGTCGGTAGTCAGGCGGCAACCGCCCGGCAGCATCTGCGCATCGGTGCACAACTCCCAGCCACGGGCATGCAGCACTTCGCCCAGTTGCTCCTGAACCGACGCCGACGCCTCCGGGCTGATCCACAACTTCACCTGCCCCAGCTGTTTGGTATCTTCCTGCAACAGTTGCTGAATGCGGGTCAGCAGCCAGGCGTTGGTGGTGGTTGAGACCACGCTTTCGCCGAGCAGGCTGCGCGCTGCCATCAGCGCCACCTGCACCAGCCGCGCGGGCATCACGCTGTCGAGGCTATCAAGGGTAATTTTGACGTTATCAACCAGCTGCGCGAACTCCTGCGCCTGCGCTTGCTGTAACTGGCGGTATTCGGCCATCCCTTTCTCGATGCCCTCTTCGCGCCCCTCTTCAAAGCCTTTCGCGTAGCCGAGTTTTGTCCCCTCTTCCACGCCGCGCGTCTGGCCCTGGGCAAACCCTTTCTGCTCGGCCTGCTTGCGCAGGCGTGAGAGTTCCATTTGTAGCGCCGCTTCACTCGCCGGATCGCTGGCCGGTACGGCGGTGCGCAGCTCGGGCTCGCTGCTTAACGCGTCGTCGAGCAGGTTTTCAGGCCGCCAGGCGTGCCACTGGGTCTTAGACGTAGGCATCGTCGCCTCCACCAATCACAATCTCGCCGGTCTCCGCCAGACGACGCACCACCAGCAGGATCGCTTTCTGTTCGTTTTCGACCTGCGACATACGCACAGGGCCACGGGAGTTCAGATCGTCACGCATAATGTCGGCCTGACGTTTGGACATATTGCGGAAGAACTTGTCGCGCAGCGCGTCGTCCACGCCTTTCAGCGCGACAATCAGCGATTCGTTGTCGATATCCTGCAGGATGCGCTGGATGCTGCGATCTTCCATCTCGACCAGGTTCTCGAAGAGGAACATCTCGTCGATAATTTTCTGCGCCAGCTCCTGGTCGTATTCGCGAACCGCTTCGATAGCCGCATCTTCCTGGTGAGATTTCATCAGGTTGAGGATCTCCGCCGCCGGACGCACGCCGCCCATCTTGTTGCGCTTGATGTTCTGACCATGCAACAGGTTGTTGAGCACTTCCGTCAGCTCCTGCAGCGCCACCGGCTGCACGCCGCCGAAAGTGGCGATACGCAGCAGAATGTCGTTGCGTTCGCGCTCGTCGAATTTCGCCAGCAGATCGGCTGCCTGGCTGCGTTTCAGGTGGACAAGGATGGTGGCGATAATCTGCGGATGCTCATCACGGATGAGATCGAAGACCATCTGCGGCTCCATAAAGTTGAGCGTTTCGATGCCGTTACGATCATCATTGGCCTCAAGCAGATCTTCGAGCAGGGTGTTAGCACGCTCTTCGCCCAGCGCTTTCACCAGCACGCTGCGCAGGTATTCATTGGTGTTGACATCCAGCACCGCAAATTCACCGGAATCGCGGCGGAACTCCTTCATCACCACCGCCAGCTGGTCGTGGGTGTAGGTGCCCATCGAGACCATGGCGCTACTGATCATGGTCACTTCGTGGGTATTCAGGTGCTTAAAGACTTCCGCTGCACGCTCGTCACCGAGCGTCAGCATGACTATGGCGCATTTCTCGGCGGCGTTCATGACGACTTCTGCTCCTTATTTAACCATTGGCGTATCACCAGGGCGATGACCTGCGGCTCCTGGTCAGCCATTTCACGCAGGTGCTGCGCCTGTTGTTCGGTTTCGACGCGCTGCTGCGCTTTGGCGGTTTCCGCGCTCTGGCGTTTACGCACCTGCTCATCCAGCTCCGCCTGGCGCACCTCTTTCTCCATCTCCAGACGCTGGATCAGCATCTCCTGATGGCGGATCCAGAAGGGTTGCACCGCCTTGCGCCACAGGATCCAGGCAATCAGTGCCACAAACAGATAGCGTGCGCCGGAGAGCATCAGCTTGATAAATTCCGGCTGTTTCCACAGCGGAACAGGCGCTTCCTCTTCCTGGTCGGTGAAGAGGGTGTTGACGACGTTCAGCGTATCGCCACGTTTGTCGGAGAAGCCCATCACCTCTTTCACCAGCGCATTGATCTGATCCAGCTGCGCCTTGTTGAGCGCCACCGGCTTACCATCTTTGCCCTGCTTATAGTTCACCACCACCGCAACGGAGAGGCGCTCAAGCACGCCGGTGTTGCGCTTGATGTGGGTCAGCGTTTTATCCACCTCGTAGTTGGTGGTCTCATCGCTCTGCTTGTTGTAAGGCGTCAGCGTCGGTGCCGGTGCCGCAGCGGGTGCCGCGTTATTACCGTTCGCGCCGCCCTGCCTGTTGGCCTGCTGCGCTGCGGGATCTTCAATCGGCGTGGAGACCGGGGCCGGTGGCTGGTTGCTTAACGCGCCCGGCACGCCGCCGACTGCATTTTTGCCGCCCTGCTCGTTGTTGCTGCTCTGACGGCTGCGAATCGCCATATTTTCCGGGCGGCTGTTCGGCTGATACTGCTCCGCCGTCTGCTCATGCTGGGTGAAGTCAACCTGCGCGGTCACCTGGGTTCTGACGTTCTGCGTGCCGACAATCGGCGCGAGGATCGCCTGAATACGGCGCTGATAATCGGACTCCATCTTGCGCACATATTGCAGCTGCGTGGTCTGGGTGGCCTGCGCGCCGCTCTGCGACATCATGTGGCCGCTCTGATCGACAATCGTCACCCGATCGGCACTCAGCCCCGGTACCGCGCTGGAGATCATGAAAGTAATGGCGCTCACCTGCCCTGAATCGAGCGTTCTGCCATTAATCAGGTTCAGCGTCACCGAAGCGGAAGGCTCTTTGCGATCCTGCAAAAAGAGCGACGGCTTCGGCATTGCCAGGTGGACGCGCGCCGAGCGCACCGGCCCGAGGGTTTCGATAGTGCGAGACAGTTCACCCTCCAGCGCGCGCTGGAAATTGACCTGCTCGTTGAACTGGCTGATACCAAACTTCTCCTGGTCCAGCAGTTCAAAACCGACCGAGCCGCCCTTCGGCAACCCTTGCTGCGCCAGCTTGAGACGCACTTCGTAGATCTGCTCTGAGGGGATCTCGATGGAGCCGTCATGCTCGGCAAAACGGTACGGCACCTGCATCTGTTTCAGTTGGGTGACAACCGCGCCGCCATCCTCCTCGCTGATATTGCTATAGAGCACGCGGTAGTCTGGTTCTTTCGCCCAGAACATCAGCGCAATAACAATAGAAATAGCGGCCGCAGCCGCGACAAAAAAGAGGATGCGGGGGTTAGCCCGAATATTTTCGAGCACTGCCTTTACATCGACAATGCCTTTCTTTTTACTACCGGTGATTGTGGCAGTCATGCCAATGTCCTGTAAAAGTGAATGCCGGAATTAAAAGTAAAAATAATTACGGCTCGGCTCATCTGGTATGCAATTAATAAAAGCAAATGTATTTCTCAGGAAAATTCCCGGATGCGTATTATCTACAGAAAGCCCGTTTTTCTAAGTGGTAATAAGGTGAAATTTGTGTCAGCTATTCACGTTATGTCGTTTTTCAGACCACATGGTAAGCTTGCGGCCAATAACTAATAAGGTCATTTTCATGTCGATGAATACATTAGGCGGCGTATTGGATCAGATTCAGTCGCAGGCCAGACAAGTCTCAGATATCAGTGCGTTAAACCCCTTTAACAGCGCGACGCGTAAAACAGAAAGCAGTTCACAATTTTCTAATATTTTGCTTAACAGCATTAACAATATTAGCGGAATGCAGACATTTGCTAAGCAACAGTCACAGGCTTATCTCACCGGTGCCGAGGGGATCGGCCTGAATGATGTGATGGTCTCCATTCAAAAATCATCGGTGGCGTTAAACCTGGGCGTGCAGGTACGAAATAAACTCGTCAGCGCCTACCAGGAAATAATGAGCATGCCGGTATAACGCCTAAGCAATATCTTATTCTCGATTAACGCGAAAATAGTGCTGCTATTTTTCACGGCTGAATAAGTCCGGCTGTTTTATCACTGTTAATAAAATAGCCGGCATATCGCCGGTGATTCATTTTAGCGTCACCAGCAATGTGCGTTTAAAAACCCATGGGTTTAAGCCAACACTTATGACAAAGAGCCAGAAAAATAGATTTTCATCTGCCGATAGCGCAGCGCCCACTCCGGGCACGTTGACCGGCCATGAATTAGAAAAAATCAGCGCGCTGATTTACCAGCGCGCGGGCATTGTGTTGACGCCGCAAAAAAAAGACATGGTTTTCAACCGCCTCTCCCGCCGCCTGCGGGAGCTAAATCTGCGCAGATTCGACGACTACATTGCGCTGCTGGTCAACAACCCGGCCAGCCGCGAGTGGCAGGAGTTTATTAACGCCCTGACCACCAATTTGACCTCCTTTTTTCGCGAGGCGTACCACTTTCCGACGCTGGCGAAGCATGCCCAGTCGCGACCGGGGATGTACAGCGTCTGGTGCGCGGCGGCCTCAACCGGCGAAGAGCCATGGTCGATTGCGATGACGCTGGAGGCGGCGCTGGGCCGCAGTATTACCGGCCCGCGCGTGCTGGCGACCGATATCGACACCGACGTGCTGGAGCGAGCGGTACAGGGCGTTTATCGCCTGGCGGATATCGACAACCTGAGCGAGCAGCAGAAAAAAAACTGGTTTTTACGCGGCACTGGCGATCAGGCAAATATGGTGAAAATCAAAAGCGAACTGCGCAACAGCGTGCAGTTTCGCCAGCTCAACCTGATCGAAAGCCAGTGGGATATTCCCGCCCCGTTCGATGCGATTTTTTGCCGCAACGTGATGATCTATTTCGATCACAACACCCAGGGGAAGCTGCTTCAGCGCTTCGCGAAAATGCTCAAGCCCGGCGGGCTGCTGTTCGTGGGTCACTCTGAACATTTTCAAAACATGAACAGTCCATTTCGTTTGCTCGGACAGTCCGTCTATCGCCTCGCGGAGTGAGAAGGATGAAAAAGATTAAGGTGCTCTGCATTGATGACTCGTCGCTGATTCGCAAAATCATGACGCGCATCGTCAATGAACAACCGGATATGGAAATGGTAGCGACTGCCCTCGATCCCATCATCGCCCGCGATTTGATCAAGCAGCACAACCCGGATGTGCTGACGCTGGATGTTGAAATGCCGCGCATGGATGGCCTCGATTTTCTTGAGCGCCTGATGCGTCTGCGCCCGATGCCGGTGGTGATGCTCTCCTCGCTGACCAATAAGGGCTCGGACATTACCCTCAGCGCGCTGGAGCTGGGGGCGGTTGATTTTATTACCAAGCCGGAGACCGGTTTGCAGGACGGCATGGCGCACTACAGCGAGATGATTGTCGACAAAATCCGTATGGCGGCGAAAGCGCGCGTCGCCCGCCGCGACGGTAAGCCGCAACCGCGGCGTATTGTTCACGGCCCGCTGATTGGCAGCGAAAAGATTATTGCCATTGGTTCATCGACCGGTGGCACCGAGGCGCTGCGCCAGCTGCTGGTGCAGATGCCCGCCACCAGCCCCGGCATCGTGATTGCGCAGCATATGCCGGGCGGTTTTACCCGCTCGTTCGCCAACCGGCTCGACCATCTCTGTCAGATGTCGGTACAAGAGGCTGAAGAGGGTGACCGCGTCCTGCCCGGTCATGTTTACATCGCGCCGGGCGGCTTCCATATGGAGCTGACGCGCAGCGGGGCGAACTATCACATCAAATTGAGTGATGACTCGCCGATCAACCGCCATCGCCCGTCGGTGGATGCGCTCTTTCACTCCGTCGCACGCTGCGCGGGGAAAAACGCCGTCGGGGCCATTTTAACCGGCATGGGCAGCGACGGTGCCGCCGGCCTGCTGGCGATGCGTGAAGCCGGCGCATGGACCATTGCCCAGAGCGAACGCAGCTGCGTGGTCTTTGGTATGCCGCGCGAAGCGATTGCCCTTGGCGCCGCCTGCGAAACGGTCGATCTGGACCATATTGGCCAGCATATTTTGAACCACTCGGCCGATCAGGCTCGCAGAATTTAACCACCACCCCACTACCCGTTCCACTTACTGAGTTTAGGAAATAGAGATGGCCGACAAGAACTTACGTTTTTTAGTTGTCGATGACTTCGCCACCATGCGACGCATTGTGCGCAACCTTTTGAAAGATTTGGGCTTTAACCGCGTTGAAGAGGCGGAAGATGGCCTGGATGCGCTGAACAAGCTGCGCGAAGACGCCTTCGACTTTGTGATCAGCGACTGGAACATGCCCAACATGGACGGCTTACAGCTGCTGACGGAAATTCGCAACGATGCGAATTTGAAAACCATGCCGGTGCTGATGGTCACTGCCGAAGCGAAGAAAGAGAACATCATCGCCGCCGCGCAGGCCGGAGCCAGCGGCTACGTGGTGAAACCGTTCACCGCGGCAACGCTTGAAGAGAAGCTGAACAAAATTTTTGAAAAGATCGGCTGGTAACCCATGACGGCGGAACATACGCAACCTGAAGAGGATTTCAAAGGCATCTTCTCCCGCGTCGGGCAACTGGCGCGACTGCTGCGCGACAGCCTGGTCGACCTCGGGCTGGATCGCACCATTATCGAAGCGGCCGACGCCATTCCGGATACCCGTGAGCGGTTGAACTATGTGGTAGGCAAAACCGCGCAGGCCGCCGAGCGCGTGCTGACCTGCGTCGAAGAGGCGCGCCCGCTGCAGGAGAGGATCGTTAATGACGGCGAGCAGCTGGCGACACGTTGGGATGCCTGGTTTGCCGCGCCCGTGGAGCTCGCCGATGCCCGGGAGTTAGTCACCGCAACCCGTGACTACCTGACGCAGGCACCGCAGGCGGCACGCAAAAGCGATGAGCACCTGATGGAGATCATGATGGCGCAGGACTTCCAGGATCTTACCGGCCAGGTGATTCGCCGCATGATGTCGCTGATTGAAACGGTCGAGACCGAGCTTATCCAGGTGCTGCTGGAGTACGTGCCAGATGCGCCGCAGGAGAAGAGAGTGAAAGAGGATGAAGTGACGCTGGTCAACGGTCCGCAGGTCGACAGCAACAAAGCCGGAGTGATGGCGACGCAAGATCAGGTCGATGACCTGCTTGATTCGCTGGGCTTCTAAAGCAGCGGGCGCGGCCCGTGCACTGAGCAGATCATGTCAGAAGAGAGCGACGTAGAAAAAACCGAAGAACCCACGCCCCACCGAAAACAGAAGGCGCGTGAAGAGGGGCAGATCCCACGCTCGAAAGAGCTGAGTTCGTTACTGATGCTGCTGGCCGGCTGGGCGCTGATGCTCTCCGGCGGCAATCAGTTTGCCCACAACATGATGCAACTGCTGCGCAGCGGGCTGGTGCTCAACCGCTTACCGGTGATGGATCCGCAGTCGATGTTCCATCAGGCGCGTTTTTTACTGGAGATGATGGGCAGTGCGCTGCTGCCCATCTTATTCGGTCTCTTCATCACCGGCATTGCCGCGCCGATGCTGCTGGGTGGGGTCAATTTAAGCGGCAAATCGCTGAAGGTCGATCTCAAGCGGTTGTCGCTGTTGCAGGGGCTGAAACGGCTCTTCTCTGCGCAGGTGATGTCGGAAATGCTCAAAGGCAGCCTGAGGGTGGCGCTGGTGGCGTGCGCCTTCGCGCTCTACCTCTACAACAACAAAGCGCATTTCATCCAGCTGGTTAACGAAGCGTTACCGATGGCCGTCGCCCACGCCATGAGCATGGTACTTAACTGCCTGCTGATGGTGATCTTCTTCCTGCTGCCGGTGGTGGGCTACGACGTCTTTTACCAAATCACGAGTCACCTGAAGAAGCTGCGCATGAGCCGCCAGGAGATCCGCGATGAGTTTAAACAACAAGAGGGCGATCCGCATATCAAGAGCCGCATCAAGCAGATGCAGCGCGCGGCGGCTCGCAGCCGGATGATGGCCGACATCCCGCAAGCGGATGTCATCGTCAATAACCCGACGCACTACTCAGTGGCGCTCTCCTACAAAGAGGGCGGCATGAGTGCGCCGACGGTGGTGGCGAAAGGTGCCGGCGATATCGCCTTAAAAATACGTGAGCTGGGCGCGCAACACCGCGTGCCGATGCTCGAAGCGCCTCCGCTTGCCCGCGCGCTCTATCGCCACTGTGATATTGGCGAGCAGATCCCGGGTGAGCTTTATAGCGCCGTCGCGGAAGTTCTGGCCTGGGTTTACGGCCTGCGACGCTGGCGCAGTAGCGGCGGCATTCCGCCGAAAAAACCCGGGAACCTTGCGGTTCCTGCGTCGATGGATTTCGCAACTGAGAGTAAAGACTGATGGCTAATCTCGCCAGCAAACTACGCTTACCGGCGTTTAAAGAAACCGAATGGCAAATTATGGCCGGCCCGGTGCTGATCATGCTGATTCTGGCAATGATGGTGCTGCCGCTGCCCGCCTTTTTGCTCGATACGCTCTTCACCTTCAATATCGTCCTGTCGTTGATGATCTTGCTGGTGGCGATGTTTACGCAGAAGACCCTCGAGTTTTCCGCCTTCCCGACCGTGCTGCTCTTCTCAACCCTGTTGCGACTGGCACTTAACATCGCCTCAACGCGTATTATTTTGATGGAAGGCCACACCGGTGCCGCCGCCGCGGGCCGGGTGGTTGAGGCCTTCGGCCACTTCCTGGTGGGCGGCAACTTCGCGATTGGTATCGTGGTGTTCGCCATCCTCATCATCATCAACTTTATGGTCATCACCAAAGGTGCCGGGCGTATCGCCGAAGTGGGCGCGCGCTTTGTGCTCGACGGCATGCCCGGCAAACAGATGGCGATCGACGCCGACCTCAACGCCGGGCTTATCGGCGAAGCCGAGGCCAAACGTCGCCGCAGCGAAGTGACCCAGGAGTCCGACTTTTACGGCTCGATGGATGGTGCGAGTAAGTTCGTGCGCGGGGATGCGATCGCCGGGCTGCTGATCATGGCGATTAACGTCATCGGCGGTCTGACCATCGGCGTGCTTCAGCACGGCCTGAGCGTCGCCGAAGCGGGCGAGACTTATACCCTGCTGACCATCGGTGACGGTCTGGTGGCGCAGATCCCGGCGCTGATTATCTCGACCGCCGCCGGTGTGATTGTCACCCGCGTCTCCAACGATGAAGATATCGGCGAGCAGATGGTCAGCCAGCTGTTCAACAACCCGCGGGTGATGGTGCTTTCTGCTGGCGTTATCGGCCTGCTGGGGCTGATCCCCGGCATGCCTAACTTTGTCTTCCTGATGTTTACCGCCATTCTGCTGGGACTCGCCTGGTGGATGCGCGGCCGCCAAATGAAGCAACCCACCGCCGCCAGGCGCGGTACTGCTGATGATAAAGATAGCGCCAGCGCGCAGGCCGCCAACGATCACGCCTCTGCCGAAGCCTCGTGGGAAGATGTCGAGATGGAAGATGTGCTCGGCCTCGAAGTAGGTTATCGCCTGATTCCGCTGGTTGACAGCACCCAGGATGGCCAGTTGCTGGTGCGCGTACGCGGTATCCGTAAGAAGTTCGCCCAGGAGATGGGCTTTCTGCCGCCGCCGATCCATATTCGCGATAACCTCGATCTGGCGCCCGGTCATTACCGCATTCTGCTGAAAGGCGTAGAGATTGGCAGCGGTGATATTGAGTCCGACCGCTGGATGGCGATCAACCCCGGCTATGCCGAAGGGACGCTGCCGGGTACGCCGTGCGTCGATCCGGCGTTTGGTCTGCCCGCCTGCTGGATCGATGAAGTGTTGCGTGAACAGGCGCAGATCCAGGGCTTTACGGTGGTCGATCCCAGCTCGGTGATCGCCACCCACCTGAACCATCTCATCACGCTGCACACCGAAGAGCTGTTCAGCCGCCAGGAGACGCAGCAGCTGCTCGATCGCATCACCAAAGAGATGCCGAAGCTGGTGGAAGATCTGATCCCGGGCGTCATCTCCGTCACGCTGTTCCACAAAGTGTTGCAGAACCTGCTGGCCGAGCGTGTGTCGATCCGCGATATGCGCACCATTATTGATACGCTGGCGGAGTATGCACCGGTGCAGAGCGATCCGGATGAGCTCACCTCGCAGGTGCGCGTACGTCTGGGCCGCGCGATCACCGCCCAGTGGTTCCGCAATGATGACGATATCAAAGTGATTGGCCTCGACAGCGCGCTGGAGAGATTGCTGATTCAGTCACTGCAAAGCGGCAGCGCCATTGAGCCGGGTATCGCGGAAAACCTGATGCGCCAGGCCGATCGCGCCATTACCGAACAGCAATCCCTCGGCGTCTCGCCGGTGGTGCTGGTCAACCCGGCGCTGCGCACCATGGTGTCGCGCTTCCTGCGCCGCGCCTTCCCGCAGCTTGGGGTGCTGTCGACCATGGAGATCAGCAACAATAAAACGGTGCAGATGACCGCCGTGATTGGCACCAGTGCATGAAACGCGCCCTGCTGATAAGCCTGCTGCTGGCATTGCCGGCAGCGGCTCAACCGCCACAAGGCGCGTGGAGCGCAACAAGTATGGGCGGCAGCGTCAGCCTCGGTAAAGCGATCCTGCGCGCCCGCCCGCTGCATGCCCCTGATCATCTCTCCCCTTCTGCGCGCGTGACGCACTTCTCCTGGCGCATTACCCTGCTCACCCCTCCCCCACCGGGATTAGAGATTAAGCTCTGTCGCATCGAGCGCTGCGTTATATTACCCGCGCTTGCGGGAACGCAACGCGTGGCGATACCTTTTCCGGCCAGCGGGGAGTTTCGTTTTATCTATTCTGTGAACCGTGCCGGTCAACTTCAGCCGCCGCTTACTGTGCTGCGCAATCAATTAACCGTGAATTATCGTTAAGGTAATTAAAAAGGCTCCAGGTTTAGAATCAACCTACAGCCTTTTTTATAAACTCAATGTAACGAAGGGGCTTGATGAAGGGTATAAAGTTGGCTGCACCGGGCACCACGATGTATAGAGGATAAGTTCTGCTTTAACGTATCAAGACGCGCCCGTAAATTGCGGGTGATTTCAGCTTCATTATCGAGCAACTGTTGTAGCAGACCTTTCAGCGCCTCTTTTTCACTGGCCGAAAGGGCATCCGTACTGTTATTTAAAATATCCTGCTTCTTGATGACATAACGCGAAGCAACCTCAATAAAATCATCCCAGCGAGCTTCTCTCGCCATTTCGAGGATCGCCAGGTTCATCTCATACAGCTCGCGATAGTAATGAGGGATTATTTCAGCCATAGCGCACCCTTTTCTGTGCCGGTTCAATCTCTTTCCAGGTCGCCGCCAGCTTCATTAATAAACCATCAATATGTTTTAACGGCTCGGGATTGTTATGCAGATTGGCCTCAAGCAGCGTGCGCGACATATATTCATACATCTGCTCGAGGTCGGCGGCGATACCTTTTCCGGTTTCATGATCGAGCGCGGCGCGCAGGCCGTTATCAATAATATTGATCGCTTTTGAAATCATTTTGCCGCGCTGGGCGACATTGCCATTTTCAAAATGGATGGCGGCCTGCAGGATGGCGCTGTGCGCGCCGTCAAACAGCATGGTGATCAGCTGGTGCGGCGTCGCGCCAGCGAGTTTGCTTTGCAGCGAAATTCGGGCGTAGGCGTTGGCGCCTTGTGATGCATACATAAAAAGCTCCTCAAAGCAGGCCGATAACGGCCTGCTGTAAATAAAAATTAGAGTGTGGAGAGCAGCGAGGTGAGCTGCGAGCTCATGCTGTTGAGGTTCGACATCAGGGAGTCCAGGTTCTGGAATTGCACGCGGTAAACCTCCACCTGCGCATCAATCAGCTTCTGGGTTTTATCGATCTGCGCCTGTACGATTTCAGTCTGATCTTCCAGGCTCTCGGTCGCCCCTTCAATGATGCCGTCGGTATCGGTTTTCGAATCACCCAGGTAATCGGTCATGATTTTGCCGAGCGACGTGGCCATACCTTCGCTATCGCTGCGTCCGGTGAACATGGTGGCAATCTCTTCCGGGTTATCGGCAATCGCTTCGTCCAGCGTATCTTCATCCAGTGTCATCTGGCCGGTAGCGGCATCGATAGTAATGCCTAAATCTGCCAGTGAACCGTAAGTTGCGCCCGCATCGCCATACACACCGTTAACGGTTGAGCGCAGCTCGCTCACCAGCCCACGCAGCGTGGAGTCGCCCATCAGCGAACCGTTGTCGGAGTTTTCGGTCGCCACTTCTTCATCGCCCAGATCGGAGGTATCTGCCGCGACATACTTACTGGAAGAGGTGGTTTGCTTGAGCAAGGCGTTGTATTTACTGACGAAGTCTTGCAGGCTGGTTTTGATCGCCGAGGTATCGTTGGTCAGCGTTAACTGCTCAGCGTCACCATTTTCCGACACGGTTTTCAGGTTCAGCGTGACGCCATCAATGATGTCGGTGATGTTGTTGCTGGAACGGGTGTAGTCCGAGCCGTCGACGCGCAGTTTGGCATCTTTGGCGTCGGAGACCGAAATCATATTGTCACTCTGGCCCGGGTCATTAATCACCTGGCCCTGATCGTCAATATGCTGACCGCCGTTAGCGGTATCAAGCACACCCGCCAGCGCGCTGTCGCCATCCACTTTTACCGACATTTCGCCATCGGAACCGGTAGTTTTCGAGCTCAGCACTAACTGGTAACCATCATCGGTACGCTGTACCGAGGCAGTGACGTTGCCCTTCTCTTTATTGATCGCTTTCGCAATCTGGTTCAGCGACGTTTCATCATCTTCCAGTTCAACTTCCATGGTTTTGCCGTCGTTCTGGGTGATGGTGATGGTGCGCGTACCGCCGGTGTTACTGGTGCCAAGCGCGGTATCGGCACTGGCTTGCGCCTGGGTTTTTAGCTTGTGCGCGGCAGCTAACTGGGAGATGGTTACCGAATGGCTGTCGGCTTGTGCGCTGCTGGTTGCCGTGGCGGTGAACGCTTCGTTGCTGCTGACGTTTAATTTATTAAAAGCATCACCGCTCATGGTGGTGATGCTTTTTTGCAGCGTCGACATCAGGCTGGAGATTTTGCCCCAGTCGGAAATCTGCGACTCATATTTGCTCTTGAGGTTGGAATAAGGCGTCAGCCGGGTCTGCTCGGCCGCCTGAATCTGCTCCAGCATTGAGGCTGTATCAATCCCGCCGGTACCGACGCCTAGTGATGAAATACCCATTTTTTCTCCTGTCGGAAATCTCGTTTTGCGGTGGTTCTCTATTAAGCTATCGGCGCAGAAAAATAAAAGATGAATTTTTTACCGTTATCTAAAAGACAACAAATATATAGCCATCCGGCTTCCCTTACGTATTACCAGGCAATCAAACGGCTTTTCAAAAAACATTATTTTATTGCCTTTAAATGGCAGCAAAAATGGCTTTAATTTGGCCTATCGCTCTCTCCTCATCTTTTCTTCTTTATATAGGAAGAGTCACCAAAGAAATCACCAACCACTAACCCACAACTAAATAGTCGATATAACGCCACTCCTGGCGCCAATTCTTAAAATAAAAACAAAAAACGTATAAATAAGAGACAGAATTACATCAAAACGGCGTGTTTAATCAAAAAACGGCCGACTCAAGAAAAAGTTTTTGCCCTGAAAAACTTTAGTCATTTTTTAAAAGGCCGATTTATTTAGTATGCGAACGAAATGACGCATAACCATACTCTGTATAGTAAATTGTGTATAAGGAACTATCATGTCCCAGGTTATTAATACTAACGCCCTTAGCCTCGTCGCTCAGAACAACCTGAACAAATCTCAGGACTCTCTGGGTACTGCAATTGAACGTCTCTCTTCTGGTCTGCGTATTAATAGCGCGAAAGACGATGCAGCAGGTCAGGCGATCTCTAACCGTTTCACCGCCAACATCAACGGTCTGACTCAGGCTTCCCGTAACGCCAACGATGGTATCTCCATTGCACAGACCACTGAAGGCGCGCTGAACGAAATCAACGACAACCTGCAGAACATCCGTCGTCTGTCCGTACAGGCACAGAACGGCACCAACTCCGATTCTGACCGTCAGTCCATCCAGGACGAAATCGACGCGCGTCTGGACGAGATCAACCGTATCTCTGAACAGACCGAGTTCAACGGCGTGAAAGTACTGAGCAAAGACCAGAAGCTCTCTATCCAGGTTGGTTCTAACGATGGTCAGACTATCGATATCGAACTGAACCAGATGGACTCTTCTACTCTGGGTATGGACGATTTCAGCGTAGCTAACGGCCTTGATACCAGCACTCTGACCGAAGTTACCGGTACAGCGAAAGTTGACAGCGGTTTCGATTACGATACCTCTAACTTTACCGACACCTCTTCCGGTACCGCAGTGACCAGCATCGACGATATCGTGGTTGACGATAGCGGTGCTGTCTTTGCGAAGAAAGGCTCAGAACTGTATGCCGTAACCGAAGATCCGACCACGGGTGAGATCTCCTTCGACTCCAGCGTCGACGCCTCTGGCTCTGTCACAGGTTCAACCACCAGCGTTGATGGTGAGAACATGATGAAAGACCAGGCGATTGATATGACTGCCATCACCGCTGCGGGCGGTAAATTAATGGAAGATGGTAACGGTAACTTCTACGTTGACGATGGTGCCGGCAACCTGACTGAAGCGGATATGTCTGCTGGCTTCGTTGCAACCGACAGCGGTAAGGCTGTTTCTACCACTCAGGCAACCACCGATCCGCTGACCAAAATCGACGAAGCGCTGGCGCAGGTTGATGAAATGCGTTCCGGTCTGGGTGCGGTACAGAACCGTTTCGCGTCTGTTATCAGCAACCTGAACAACACCGTTAACAACCTGTCTGAATCCCGCTCTCGTATTCTGGATGCTGACTTCGCGTCTGAAGTATCTGAAATGAGCCGCGCGAACATTCTGCAGTCTGCAGGCACCACCGTGCTGGCACAGGCTAACCAGGTTCCGCAGAACGTGCTGTCCCTGCTGGGCTAATCTCTGCCGCTTAAGGCAGGTTTTCCTGCCTTATCCTTCAACCGCCCCTCACCGGGCGGTTTTTTTATGCCTGCGTTTTGTTAGATCGAGCTGGGCTGGCATTGATTGCCGGATGGCGGCTACGCCTTATCCGGCCTACAAAACCGCTCCGACCCGTAGGCCGGATAAGCGGTACGCGCCATCCGGCATTATCCCCGTGGCACCCATTGCCGGATGGCGGCTGCGCCTTATCCGGCCTACAAAACCGCTCCGACCCCGTAGGCCGGATAAGCGGTACGCGCCATCCGGCGATGTGCATGTTGCATTGGTGGAAGGGTTCCGTTCACCAGGCGATGGGGAGTTTCATTAATCTTTTATGCGGTGAACGGGACAAGGGAAGCGGCCGCGCTCCCCTTGTCAATCCCCGCGGCCCCGCGAGGAAATCGGTGCTGCGCACTGCGCTCACCTCCCGCGTGCCCGACT
>Ga0157369_10000818_pt1 | contig 39768 bp, 30 predicted proteins | sample C25metaG_FD_113461 | JGI IMG/M metagenome (GOLD analysis project Ga0157369, IMG submission 113461) | Corn rhizosphere microbial communities from Kellogg Biological Station, Michigan, USA - C2-5 metaG | ecosystem: Host-associated > Plants > Roots > Rhizosphere > Soil | place: USA: Michigan... | reverse complement strand
GGTCGAGGTACTTCTCGATCACGTCGCGGCTCTCTCCCGTCCGCTGCTGGATGCGGCCGATGAGCTGGTCGATGTTGCCGCCGCGCTGGTCGAGCATGGCCTGGATCTCCGTCCGCTCCGAGAGGAGCATGTTCACCCCCTCGACGATCAGGTTGAAGAAGCGGAGGTCGGTGGAGACGTTGAGCGCCAGGCCGTGGAAGGACCGGCCATTGCGGATGCGCAGGCCCAGGGAGGCGATCTTGGCGCCATCCACATAGACACCCGGCGCATCGGCCCGGGCCGCGGCCTGCACGCCCCAGTCGGCGAGCAGCGCGATCAGGCTGTCTTCCATGGCACTGACCAATTCTCGCACGCCCAGGCCCTTGCGGCGAACATCCAGCAGCACATAGGCGATGAGCTGACCGGGACCATGGTACGTGACCTGGCCGCCGCGATCGACCTGCACCACCGGAATGTCACCCACGGCGAGCAGGTGCTCGGGCTTGCCGGCCTGCCCCTGGGTGAACACCGCGGGGTGCTGCAGCAGCCAGAGTTCGTCGGGGGTCGCGGGGCCGCGCTCGTCGGTGAAGCGGCGCATGGCCTCCAGGGTCGCCTCGTAGGGCCGCAAGCCCCAGCGGCGCACGCCCAGGCTGGCCGGGGCGGGAGTGCTCATCAGATCACCATGTGCACGCGGCCGGTGGCGCGCAGATCCTGGTGGATGGCCTGCAGCTGATCCACGCCGGTGGCGGTGATGAGCACCTGTACGGAGAGGAAACGGCCGTTACGACTGTCGCGGGTCACCAGGGTGTCGCGCTCCAGATCCGGTGCATGGCGCTGGACGATGTCGAGCACCAGCTCGGCGAAGTCGGCACCGGCATCGCCGATCACCTTGATGGGATAGCGCGGGCAGGGAAATTCGATCTTTGGGGGTTGAACGTCTTCGGTCATGCGGACTTCCAGGCCGATCGCTGTCGGCAGGGGGTGAAAGGCCCTCGGATGCAGGCCTTTGCAGGGTGACGGATCAGTTGAACAAGCCGTAGAAGAACAGGCGAATGCTATCCCACAGGCGACGGAAGAGGCCACCCTCCTCGACCGGCTGCAGGGCAACCAGGTCGGCGGTGTGCACCACCTTGTCATCCAGCTTCACCTCGACCTTGCCGATCACCTGGCCCTGGGCGATGGGTGCGATCAGCTGCGGATTGAGCACCATCTCGGCGTGCAGCTTCTTGGCCTGGCCGCGCGGCAGGGTCATGGTCAGGTCGTTGGCCAGACCGGCCTGGACTTCGCGGGTGTCCCCCTTCCATACCGGCGCCTTGGCCAGCTCGGTGCCCTTCTTGTAGAAGGACTGGGTTTCGAAGAAGCGGAAACCGTAGGTCAGCAGCTTCTGGGTCTCGGCGGCGCGGGCCTGTTCGCTGTTGGTGCCGAACACCACGGCGACCAGGCGCATGCCATCGCGCACGGCCGAGGCCACCAGGCAGTAGCCGGCTTCGTCGGTGTGGCCGGTCTTCAGGCCGTCGACGGTCTTGTCGCGCCACAGCAGCAGGTTGCGGTTGGGCTGCTTGATGTTGTTCCAGAAGAATTCCTTCTGGGAATAGATGGCGTAGTGCTGGGCATCGGCATTGATGATGGCGCGCGCCAGGATGGCCATGTCATGGGCCGAGGAATAGTGATTCGGGTCCGGCAGGCCGGTGGCGTCCATGAAGTGGGTGTTCTGCATGCCCAGCTTCTGCGCGGTGGTGTTCATCATGTCGGCGAAGGCGTCTTCGCTGCCGGCGATGTGCTCGGCCAGGGCGACGCTGGCGTCGTTGCCGGACTGGATGATGATGCCGTGCAGCAGATCACCGACCGACACCTGGGTGCCGACCTTGATGAACATCCGCGAACCGCCGGTACGCCAGGCGTGCTCGCTGACGGTGACCATGTCCGATTCCTTGATGCGCCCCCGGTTGATTTCCAGGGTGGCGATGTAGGCGGTCATCAGCTTGGTCAGGCTGGCCGGCGGCAGGCGCTGGTCGGAGTTGGATTCGGTGAGCACGGCGCCGCTGTTGGCATCCATGAGAATCCAGGCCTTGGCGGCCAGCTGGGGCGCTGCCGGAACCATTGTCTCGGCCGCCCAGACGGCCGGGACACAGGCGATCGTTACTAGGAGGAGCAGGCGTCGAGCGAGTTTTGCGATTGTCATCCGAATCTCTGAAAGGTTGGGGTATGGCAGGAGCAGCGGACCCAGACCGCTCGGTCCACGTCGATCCGCGCGAGGCGGATCACGACGGCTGGGGCCGGCGACTGGGCGTCATGAAGCATCCCTGCTTCAATCCGGTTGCACGAGAGACGCCTGACCCAGGCGGGCCACGCGTACGCTGTTCTGGAGCTGGGAGACCTCAGCCGGCTGGACCGGTCCGAGGCGGACCCGATGCAAGGTCTGCTGGTTGCGCACCGTCGAACTGATGAACACCGGGGCACCGGTCAGGTCGCTGAGCTTGTCCTTGAGCAATTCCGCAGCGTCCGGATTGGCGAAGGCCGCCACCTGCAGATAGAGCCCAGCGGCTGGGGCAGAAACGTTTTTTTTTGCGTCGACGGCTGCGGGCGTCACCGGTTCGGCATGCTGGTTGACCGGTGGCGTATAGGTCTCGATGGCGCCGAAGGTCTGCGTCTCGGTGGTCTTCTGGGCCACCGGTGCCTGGCGCGGCTGGGCCAGCACCATGGGCACCGCCTGGCCACGCTGGGCCCAGTACTGCTGCGGATCTATGCCTTCGACGCTGACCCGGGCGGTGCCGATCTCGGCATAGCCGAGCTTCTTGGCTGCGGCGAAGGACAGATCGATGACCCGGTCGGAATAGAAGGGACCGCGGTCGTTGACGCGCAGGATCACGCTGCGGCCGTTGTCCAGGTTGGTGACCCGCACATAGCTGGGCAGCGGCAGGGTCTTGTGCGCCGCGGTCATGCCGTAGAGGTCGTAGGTCTCGCCGTTGGCGGTGGCCTGACCGTGGAACTTGGTGCCGTACCAGGAGGCGGTGCCGGTCACGCGGTAGTTGCGCGAATCGGTCAGCGGGAAATAGGTCTTGCCCAGCACGGTGTAGGGATTGTTCTTCAGCGGCCCGTTGTAGGGCATGGGCACGGCGTCGGGAATCCGGCTGACGTCCACGTCCCACCAGGGCGCGCCGTCACGGTGCGGACGCAGGTAGCCGCCCGGCCCGGCCACGCCCTTGCTGGTCGGCTTGGGCGCCTGGCTGGAGCAGCTCACCAGCAGCAGGCCGACGCCCAGGCAACCGGCCAGGCGCGCCAGGGCAGTCAGGCGCATCACGGCTTGGCACCCTCCGCGGCATGGCGCTCGGCGATGGCGTTCGCCAGATCGGTCACCGCCATGGCGTACATGACGCTGCGGTTGTATCGGGTAATGGCGTAGAAATTGGGCAGGCCCATCCAGTACTCCGGTCCCTTGTCTCCGTCGAGGCGGAACGAGGTTACACGCAAATCGTCACGCAGGGCAGGGTCTTGGGCGTTCCAGCCCAGGGCGCGCAGCTCGGCGACGCTCTTGACCGGCTCGATCCCGGCCACCACGCCCTCCTCCACCCGCTCGCCACTGACCTGGGCGCGGATGGCGGTCGGTCCGCGACCGGACCAGCCGTGGCGCTTGAAGTAGTTGGCCACGCTGCCGATGGCGTCGGTGGGATCGGACCAGATGTTGATGTGGCCGTCGCCGTCGAAGTCCACCGCATAGGCGCGGAAGCTGCCCGGCATGAATTGCGGCAGGCCCATGGCGCCGGCATAGGAACCGGTGAGGCTAAGCGGATCAACCTGCTGTTCGCGGGCCAATAGCAGGAATTCGCGCAGTTGGCTGCGGAAGAAGGGCGCGCGGGGCGGATAGTCGAAGGCCAGGGTCGAGAGCGCGTCCAGCACCCGGTAGTTGCCGGTGTTGCGACCGTAGAAGGTTTCCACGCCGATGATGGCGACGATGAACTGGGCCGGCACGTCGTATTCGCGCTCGGCGCGGGCCAGGGCTTCTTCGTGGGCCTTCCAGAAGTCGACGCCCTGGGCGATGCGCCGATCGGTGATGAAGATGGGCCGGTATTCGCTCCAGGGCTTGACCCGCTCGGCCGGTCGCGAGATGGCGTCGAGGATGGCCTGCTTGCGCTCGACCTCGCCGAACAGCGCCTGCAGCTGTTCCGGGGCGAAGCCATAGCTCTGACTCATCTCGGCGATGAAGTCGCGCGTCAGCGGTGCCGCGTCGTAGTCACCCGCGACGACGCCGGTCGTCACGCCCATCGCCCCCGCGAGCCCCAGGCTCAGCAGGCAGCGACGCATCCATCCCATTGTCGGCATCTAACCCTTCTTTGTTGCGTGTTAAACCTGGGCGATCCACTTGCGGTGCGTGTGGATCGACATCAAAACTCCGAACCCGGTGAACAAGGTGACCACCGAGGTGCCGCCATAGCTGATGAATGGCAGCGGTACGCCCACCACGGGCAAGAGCCCGCTGACCATGCCGATGTTGACGAAGACATAGACGAAGAAGGTCATGGTCACGCCGCCGGCGAGCAACTTGCCGAACAACGTCTGAGCCTGCACCGTGATGGTCAGGCCGCGACCGATCAGCAGCAGATAGAGCACCAGCAGCAGGCAGACGCCGACCATGCCGAACTCTTCGCCGAGGACGGCAATGATAAAGTCCGTGTGACTTTCCGGCAAAAAATCCAGATGAGACTGGGTACCCAGCAGCCAACCCTTGCCGAACACCCCGCCCGAGCCGATGGCGGCCTTGGACTGGATGATGTTCCAGCCGGCGCCCAGCGGATCCATCTCCGGATCGAGGAAGGTCAGGATCCGGCGCTTCTGGTAATCGTGCAGGACGAAGAACCACATGGCCACGGCCATGGGTACCGCGGCGCTCACCGCGCCGATCAGCCAGCGCCACTGCAGGCCGCCGACGAACAGCACGAAGCCGCCCGAGGCCAGCACCAGCATGGCGGTGCCGAGATCGGGCTGGTCGAGGATCAGCACGAAGGGCACCACCACCAGCGACAGGCTGATCAGGCTGTGCTTGAAGTTGGGCGGCAGGCTGCGCTTGGACAGGTACCAGGCCATCATCATGGGCATCAGCAGCTTCATGAATTCCGACGGCTGGAAGCGGATGACCCCGGGAATGTTGATCCAGCGGGTGGCACCCATGGCGTTGTGGCCCATGACGTCCACCACCACCAGCAGGGCCACGCCGATCACATAGCCGAGGGGCACCCAGCGTGCCATGAAACGCGGTTCGAGCTGGGCGACGACGGCCATGGCCACCAGCCCGAGGCCAAAGGAGCTGGCCTGCTTGAACAGCAGGTCGAGATTGCGCCCGCCCGCGGAATAGAGGACGAACAGCCCGGTCGCCCCCAGCATCAGCAGCAGGATCAGCAGCGGCCCGTCGATGTGCAGGCGCTGCAGCAGGGTGGCGCGCCGCTTCATCACGTCCCCTTCGGGGATGGTGCGATCGAAGTTGGGAGCAAGACTCATGGCTGCACCTTGATCGCGGCGGCGGTGGCCGCGGCGGTAGTGGGCTTGGCGTACTCGGCCTTGAGATGGCCCTGGTCATCAAGCAGCCAGGCATCCAGTACCTGGCGCACCACCGGGGCGGCCACGCCGCTGCCCGACTCGCCGTTCTCGACCATCACCGCCACGGCGATCTGCGGATTGTCGGCCGGGGCGAAGGCGACGAACAGGGCGTGGTCGCGGTGCCGCTCCTTGAGCGCCGCCGAGTTGTACTTCTCGTTCTGGCGAATGGCGACCACCTGGGCGGTACCGCTCTTGCCGGCGATGCGGTACTGGGCGCCGACATTGATCTTGTGGGCGGTGCCGCGCGGATTCTGCACCACCATTTCCATGCCGTGGACGGCCCTGTCCCAGTAGGTCGGGTCCCTGAGCTCGATGTCGGGCATGGGATTGCTGTCCACCGGCGGCTGGCCATCGAGGGTCCTGGCGAGGTGCGGACGGATCCACTTGCCATGGTTGGCGATCAGGGTGGTGACCTGGGCCAGCTGCAGTGGCGTGGTCTGCATGTAGCCCTGGCCGATGCCGAGGATCAGCGTCTCGCCGGGGAACCAGGCCTGGCGGCGGGTGGCACGCTTCCACTGGCGCGAGGGCATCAGGCCCGGTGCCTCCTCGAACATGTCCAGGGAGACCTTCTGGCCGAGACCGAACTTGCCCATGTACTCGGAGAGGCGATCGATGCCGATCTTGTGGGCGAGATCGTAGAAGTAGGTGTCGTTGGATCTCATCAGCGCCATGTCCAGATCCACGTAGCCGTCGCCGCCGTGGTTCCAGTTGCGGTACTTGTGATCGTAGTTGGGCAACTCGTAGTAGCCCGGATCGAAGACCCGCGCCTGGGGCGTGGTGGCGCCGCTGTCGAGACCGGCGATGGCCACCGCCGGCTTGATGGTCGAACCGGGTGGATAGAGGCCGCGCAGCACCCGGTTGTAGAGCGGGCGATCGATGGAGTCGCGTAGCTCGGAATATTCCTTGAAGCTGATCCCGGTGACGAAGGGATTGGGGTCGTAGCTCGGCTGGCTGACCATGGCCAGCACCTCGCCGGTCTTGGGCTGGATGGCGACGATGGCGCCACGGCGCCCACCCAGGGCGGCTTCGGCGGCGGCCTGCAGGCGTGAATCGATGGTCAGGACGATGTCCTTGCCCGGCTTGGGGTCGGTGCGATTGAGTACCCGCAGCACCCGGCCGCGGGCATTGGTCTCCACCTCTTCGTAGCCCACCTCGCCGTGCAGCTCGGGCTCGTAGAAGCGCTCCACGCCGGTCTTGCCGATGTGGTGGGTGCCGCTGTAGTTGACCGGATCCAGGCGCTTGAGCTCCTGTTCGTTGATCCGCCCGACATAACCCACCGAATGGGCGAAGTGCTCGCCCATGGGATAATGACGCACCAGTTGCGCCGTCACCTCGACCCCGGGCAGGCGGAACTGGTTGACGGCGATCTTGGCGATCTGCTCCTCGGTCAGCTCGAACAGCACCGGCACCGGCTCAAAGGGACGCCGGCCCTGCTTCATGCGCTTCTCGAACAGCTCGCGATCTTCCTCGGTCAGGCCGAGCACCTGCACCAGGGTATCGAGGGTCTGCCGCCAGTTGTCGGCCCGCTCGCGGGTGATGGTCAGGCTGAAGCTGGGGCGGTTGTCGGCGACGATGATGCCGTTGCGGTCGTAGATCAGGCCACGGGTGGGCGGGATCGGCTGGACATGGACCCGGTTGTTTTCCGACAGGGTCGAGTGGTAGTCGTGCTGGATGACCTGCAGGTAGTACATGCGCGCCACCAGTACGCAGGCGAGCACGAGAAAGAGCACCGCCCCGACCGTCACGCGGGCGCGGACGAGCTGAGCGTCTTTCTCGTGGTCCTTGAGGCGTATGGGTTGCGACATCGCAGGTACGGACTACTTGTGATACGGATGGCCGGCCAGTACGGTCCAGGCGCGATAGAGCTGCTCACCGACGAGGATGCGCACCAGCGGATGCGGCAGGGTCAGCGGCGAGAGCGACCAGCGCTGTTCACTGCGCGCCTGCACCTCGGGCGCGAGACCCTCGGGACCGCCGACCATGAGGTTGACGGTGCGGGCTTCCAGGCGCCACTGCTGGAGTGTTTCAGCCAGTTGCTCGGTGCTCCAGGGCTTGCCGGTGACCTCCAGGGTCACCACGCGTTCGCCCGGTTGCACCTTGGCCAGCATGGCCTCACCCTCCTGGCGGATCAGCCGGGCGACGTCGGCGTTCTTGCCACGGGTCTGCAGCGGGATCTCGACGAGTTCCAGCGGCAGTTCCGGTGGCAGACGCTTGACGTACTCGTGCCAACCCTCTTCGACCCAGCGCGGCATGCGCGAGCCGACGGCGATGAGACGCAGGCGCACCGGCGTTATTCGCCGTGGGCGGCGCGGCTCTGCTCGGCACCGCGCCAGAGGCGCTCGAGGTCATAGAACTCGCGGGTGGTCGGCAGCATCACGTGGACGACCACGTCACCGAGGTCGAGCAACGCCCATTCACCGCCTTCCAGGCCTTCGCTGCCCAGCGGGCGTACGCCCTGCTGCTTGACCTTTTCCAGCACGTTGTCGGCCAGCGACTTGACGTGGCGGCTGGAGGTGCCGCTGGCGATGACCATGATATCGGTCACGCTGGTCTTCTCACGGACGTCCAGGGAGATGATGTCCTGGGCCTTCATGTCTTCCAGGGCGGCGATGGCCACCTGGACGAGTTGTTCGCTTTGCATGGTGTAACTCTTACCTCGGTTCGGAGGACGCCGGATAGAGGCCGTGCGTCCGGATGTAATCAAGCACGGCATCGGGCACCAGGAAGCGGATGGACTTCCCGGTGGCCAGGAGGCCGCGGATCTGGGTGGCGGACACCGCGAGCGGGTTCTGCCAGATAAAGGTGATCTGCCCGCCCGGTCCCTTCAGGGCCTGGGGATCGGGCTGACTGCGCGCCGCCAGGAAATCGCGCAATTCCTGGCAGGGCTCGCTGTCGGCGTCGGGTCGTTGCAGGACCAGGATGTGGCACAGCTCCAGCAATTCGCGCCAGCGGTGCCAGCCCGGCAGGCCGCAGAAGGCGTCCCAACCCAGCATGAGCAACAGCTGCACCTCATCGCCGAGTTCGGCGCGCAGGCTTTCCAGGGTCTCTATGGTATAGGAGTGGCGCGTCCGGCGCAGTTCCCGGTCATCGACCACCAGGGTCGCGACGTCGGCCACCGCCAGTCGCACCATCGCCAGGCGATCCTCGGCGGAGACGCTGGGCGCCTCGCGATGGGGCGGCCGGGCGCTGGGGATCAGCCGCAGTTCGTCCAGCGCCAGGGCCTCGGCCACCTCGAGTGCGGCGCGCAGGTGACCGATGTGCACGGGATCGAAGGTACCGCCGAACAGGCCGATGCGGGTGGGCAGGCTGCTCATCAGCTACGGACGTGACCGTCGCCGAAGACCACGTATTTCTCGCTGGTCAGCCCTTCCAGGCCCACCGGCCCGCGGGCGTGCAGCTTGTCGGTGGAAATGCCGATCTCGGCGCCCAGGCCGTATTCGAAGCCATCGGCGAAACAGGTCGGCGCATTGACCATGACCGAACTGGAATCGACTTCGGCCAGGAAGCGCCGCGAACGGCCGAGACTTTCCGTCACGATCGCATCGGTGTGATGGGAGCCGTAGTGGTTGATGTGCTCGATCGCCCGGTCCAGACCATCGACGATGCGGATGGACAGGATGGGCGCCAGATATTCGGTGGACCAGTCGGCCTCGGTGGCGGGCAGGGCCTGGATCAGGTCCCGCGTACGCTCGCAGCCCCGCAACTCCACGCCCCTCTCTTCGAAGCGGCGCGCCATGGCCGGCAGGAAGGCCTCGGCCACCTTGGCATCGACCAGCAGCGTTTCCATGGCACCGCAGATGCCATAGCGGTAGCACTTGGCGTTGAAGGCAATGGACTCGGCCTTGGCAAGGTCAGCAGCCTCGTCGACATAGACGTGGCAGATTCCGTCGAGGTGCTTGATCACCGGGACGCGGGCATCGTTGCTGATGCGCTCGATCAGATTCTTGCCACCCCGCGGCACGATGACGTCGACGAACTCGGGCATGGTGATCAGGCCGCCGACGGCAGCCCGGTCGGTGGTCTCAACTACCTGGACTGCAGCGGCGGGCAAGCCGACCTCGGCCAGCCCTTTCTGAATGCAGGCGGCGATGGCGCGATTCGAGCGAATGGCTTCGGAACCACCGCGCAGGATGGTTGCGTTGCCCGATTTCAGGCAGAGACTGGCCGCGTCGATCGTCACGTTGGGCCGGGATTCATAGATGATGCCGATGACCCCCAGCGGCACGCGCATCTTGCCAATCTGGATCCCGGACGGCCGAGCGCTCAGGTCACGAACGGCGCCTACCGGATCCGGCAGGGCGGCAACCTGCTTGAGGCCGTTGATCATCGCGTCGATCCGCGCCGGCGTCAGCGTCAGGCGATCAAGCAGTGCCGACTCGAGTCCAGCAGCCGTAGCGGCCGCGACATCCTCGGCATTGGCGGCGACCAGCGCTTCGCGATCGGCACCCAAGGCATCTGCAATGGCGTTCAGCGCCAGGTTCTTCTGGCCGGTGGACGTACGAGCGAGGACCCGCGACGCAGCACGGGCAGCCTGGCCAAGACGGGTCATGTAGGCGGAGACGGACTCGGTCATGGTCGGCGGCCTGCGGAAGACGGTGGGAAAGCCGCAGAGTATAGCGTCGCCGGGCCCTGCGCGGCCAGCGCCGGGGGGCCTGGCGGTGGCATTCGTCTGCGCTATTTGGTTGACTCGCCACGGCCTGTCGGGAATCATCCCCGGCTGTATTTGCCGTTCAGCTTGCGTTCAGCTATTCCCTAATAGCCGAAATCGTTCCAGCTCTGCGCCAGGTGCTGCAGCGACGCCTACCAGCCTTCACGGAAAGAACCATGCCCAAGCACCTCACCTTGTCCCTTGGTCTGCTCGCCCTGCTGATCCATGCCGACGCAACCTGGGCCGCCGCTGCCGACGCCGCGCCGACCGCGGCCGCCGTCCAGGCGCTGGAAGCCCAGCTGAAGAAGACGCCCCAGGATCCGGATGCCCTGGGCAAGCTGGGCAGTGCCCGCCTGGCGCAGCAGCGCTGGACCGATGCCGAGCAGTTGCTGACCCAGGCCGTGCAGAAAGGCGGCAAGACCTGGCAGCCGGCGCTGGACGAGGCGCGCTACCATCACCTGCTGGAACGCGCCCACGCGGCCGAGAACAAACGCGAGCTGGACCAGGCGCGGGATCTCAGCGTGGAAGCCATCCGGCTGAAGCCCGAAGCGGTCGAGGCGCAGCTGTTCCTCGCCGGCATCCAGAGCCAGAAACGCCAATGGGAACTGGCCGAGGCCACCTACCGCCAGGTGCTGATGCGCGAGCCGGCCAACGTCGACGCCTACTATGGGCGCATCGCCGCGCTCAACGAGCTGGGCCGCACCGAAGAAGCCCTGCAACTCACCAAGAATCTGCAGCCGAGCGCCAAGAGCCCGATCAAGGGCCTGGATCGCCTGCGCGCCGGCCAGGCCATGCAGGAAGCCGAAGCCGCCGAAGCGCGGGGCGATCTGCAGGGCGCCTCGCGGCTGCTCGAACAGGCGCGCAAGGAAGCCCCGGAAGATCCCTGGCTGCGCCTGGCCCAGGCCCGCCTGGAGGTTCGTCAGGGCCGGCCGCGCGCCGCCCGCGATCTGGTGGACAGTCTGGTCAAGGATGGCGCCCAGCGCCCCGAGGTGCTCTATGCCAGCGCCCTGCTGTCCAACGAGCTGGGTGAATACCCGCGCGCCATGCAGACCCTGATGCGCATTCCCCAGGCGCAGCGTTCGCCGGACATGAACGCCCTGGCCGCGCGCATCACCTTCAACGAACAACTGGCCGAAACCGTGGCCCTGGCCAAGCAGGGTCGCCGCGAGGAAGCGCGCAGCCTGATGCAGCGCCTGGAAGCCCGCGCCGGCCGCAATCCGGATCTGATCGGCGACCTGGCCGAAGCCTTCGCCACCGCCGGCGATCCCGAGCACGGCCTGGCCCTGCTCAAGCCGATGATCACCGGCGATACCCGCCCGGCACCCGCCATGCAGCTGCACTACGCCAGCATCCAGCTGCAGCTGAACCAGGACCAGACCGTGGGCAATGTCCTGCGCGACCTGCAGGGGGTGGTGCTCGACAGCGGCGAGAAGCAGCAGTACGACGACCTCCTCGCCCGCTACCGCATTCGTCAGGCCGATCGCCTCACCGACCAGGGCAAGCTGGCTGCCGCCTACGACACCCTGGCCCCGGCGCTCAAGGCCCGTCCCGACGACAAGGCCGCCCAGGCCGCCCTGGCACGCATGTACCTGGCCAGCGGCGACACTCAGAAGGCCCGCCAGCTCTATCGCGACGTGCTCAGCGACCAGCCGAAGGACGCCGAGCTCTATCTGGGCGCCGCCGAAATCGCCGCCAAGTCCCAGGACAGCGTCACCGCCCGCCAGTACCTGGACCAGGCGGTCAAACTCGGCCAGAGCGATCCCCTGGTGCTGCGCCGCGCCGCCCTGCTCTACCGCGACATCGGCATGGCCGGCACCGCGACCGGCCTGCTGGAGCAAGTGGTGCAGGTGGAGCGCAAGGATCGCGAGTCCGCGGCCCGCGCCGCCGGCGCCAGTGACAATCCCTTCGCCACCCTGCCCGGGCAGACCCGCAGCGATGACGCCCTGGCCGCCGTTCCGGCCGCCGCGGGTGGCAACGCCGCCGGCGGCGACTACGCCTGGAGCGATCCGCTGCAGGCGCAGAAGGCTGCCAACAACCCCTTCAACGACCTGTCCGTGGTACCTACCAGCAGCCTGTCGAGCAGCCTGGCCACCGAGCAGATCCTCGGCCAGCTGCAGCGCGAGCGCAGCATCCGCATCACCCAGGGTCTGAGCGTACGCAGCTACGATCCCAGCGGCAGTTCGCGCCAGACCACCGTCAGCGCACCGCTGGAGATTTCCTTCCCCGCCGGCGACCAGCGCCTGGCCGTGCGCGTCACCCCGACCCGCATCAACGACAGCAGCAGCGATGGCAGCCAGAAGGAAAACGGCGTGGCGGCGTCCATCGCCGTGGAAGATGCCGGGCGCGGGCTCAAGGGCGACATCGGCGTCTCGCCGGTGGGCCTGAGATACAGCACCGTGGTCGGCGGCGCGACCCTGGAACGTCCGCTGAGCAGCCTCAGCGAGAACCTGCTCTATGCCCTGAGCGTGTCGCGGCGTTCGGTGACCGATTCCCTGGCGTCCTACGGCGGCATCCGCGATCCGCGTACCGGCCAGGAGTGGGGCGGCGTCACCGCCAATGGCGGCCTGGCGCGGCTGAGATACGACGATGGTCGTTACGGCTCCTACATCTACGGCGCGGCCCATCGTCTGACCGGTCATGACGTCAAGGACAACGACCGCTTCGAGATCGGCACCGGCGTCTACTACTACCTGCGCAATGGCCCGGACAGCCTGTTCACCGTGGGCCTCTCGGCCACCGCGATCGGCTATGACAACAACCAGAACCACCTGACCTACGGTCATGGCGGCTACTTCAGCCCGCAGCGCTACTTCGCCATCGGCGTACCCCTGGTGTGGGCACAGCGGGGCGATCTCTGGGCCTATCAGGTGCAGGGCATGCTGGGCGTGCAGACCATTCGCCAGGACGCCGCGGATCGCTATCCGGACGACGCTGCCCTGCAGGCGGCCGCGGAAGCCGCCGGCGAAGGCCAATACGGCAGCAAGAGCAAGACCGGCGTGGCCTACAGCCTCTCCGCCAATGGCGAATACCGCCTCAGCGGGCAGTTCGCCCTGGGCGGTCGCCTGGGCATGGACAATTCCCAGGACGAGCGCGACGTCAACGGCAACCTCTATCTGCGCTACTTCTTCGAAGAGCAGGAAGGCCGACCGCAACTCTCGCGGCCGCAGCCCTACCGCTCGCGCAACGAGGAATAAGGAAAAAGGCCCGCACCCGCGGGCCTTTTTTTGCCTCGGCACGCGGTCCGTTGCCGCCGAAACAACCGCTCGTCCCCACGCTCTTCGCCCCCGCGACCGCCCCGTCCCCGGGCCACGCCTTTCGTCCGCACGGCGCCAGGCGTGACGTTGACGGCTGCTTGAGGTGATCTAAACATTGAAGTGAACCGGCGCTAAAAAGCGAGACTATCCGTTCGCTCCGCTTCAATGCCCGCATACGCATTTTCAATTGGTGCGTCACGAACTCCGCGTGACAGTATCCGCAAAAAATGACACCTGATGGCTTTTAGCCATAATTTTGACGTCAAGCACCTGCCCAGACCCTTCACCTTTTCGGAATCCGCCATGGTCCGTTCGCTGGATATTGCCAATCTGTTCCGCTCCTTCGGCGGTGATCCCCAGCGTTACCATGAGTTCGAAACAGCCGAGCCGGCGCTGCACGAAGCGACCCCGCCGGCCGCGTCGCAGCCACAGCCACAGCCGCAGCCGCAGCCGCAGCCACAGATCGTGCCGAGCGCCCAGGGCGAACCGGTCATCACGATGGCCGAGGCGGCCAGCCAGGCGGAACCGGGCGCCCTGCCTCCGCTGTCGCGAGAGCTGGCGCAGCTGCATAGCAGCCGCCAGGCCAGCCAGGCGGTCGTCGCCCTGGATCAGGCGCTGAGTCGCGCGCTGCCGCCACTGGCCAATCCGGTCCTGGCGTTGATGTCGGCGCGCGGCGGCACGGGCAAGACGGTCATCGCCGCGGGGCTGGCCCAGACGCTGAGCCGCAGCGGTCAACCGGTGCTGCTGGTGGATCTGGATAGCCAGAACGTGCTGTCTTCGCTGTTGCTGCAGGAAGCTTCGTCCACCACCGGCTCGATCAGGGCGCCGCTCTCCGTCTGTCTGGCGGTGGACGACCGCCTGCGCCTGGTGCCCTTCGGTGCTCCCGACGAGCTGGATCTCCAGGCCCTGGAACAGGCCCTGGCCACCGACACCCAGTGGCTGACCCGACGCCTGCAGGCGCTGGACGTCCCGGCCGATACCCTGGTGATCCTCGATTGCCCCACCGGCTCGACGCCTCTGAGTCGTCAGGCCATGGCCCTGGCCACTCGGATCCTGGGGGTAACGACCGCGGATGCGACCGGCTACGCCAGTCTGCCGCGCCTCGAACGCCAGTGGCAGCGCTGCAGCGGTCAGGTCACTCCGCTGCACCTGCTCAACCGGGTCGATCCCGCCCGGCCCCTGAGCCAGGATATCGCCGCCATCGTGGCGCACTCCTGGGGCGAACGCCTGCTGGGTGTTCTGCCGGAAAGCCCCGACCTGGAACAGGCCCTGGCGCTGGGCCAGGGCCTGGCCAGCGTCCAGGATGCCTGGGCACGCGGCCTGGCCGAGCTGGGCGAGGAATTGCTGGGCGATCGCCGCTCGCCCGCGCTGCACGCCGCGCGCGCCTAGCCATGAGCTTTCTCGACCGCCTGGAACAGGTTCGCCAGCGCCGCGCGGCGCGTGCTGCCGAGGCAACGTCCACCCCGCCAGCGGCGCCTTTGTGGCTGCAACTGCTGGCCTGGACAGCCGCCGCGTTGCTGGGCGTTCTGCTGGTGAGCGTGCCCCTGGCACTGGAAGAGCAGGCGCTGTTCGCCATCGGCTGCTTCGGCGCGGCCCTGCTGCTGCGCCGGCTGCCCGGGCGGCTGCCGGTGATCGCGCTGGTGCTCTTGTCGCTGCTGGCGTCACTGCGCTACCTCTACTGGCGCCTGACCAGCACCCTGGGCTTCGAGACGCCGCTGGAGATGGTGCTCGGCTACGGACTGGTGGCCGCCGAACTCTATGCCCTGGCGGTGCTGGTGTTCGGCTATCTGCAGACCATCTGGCCGCTGCGCCGCACCCCGGTCCCGCTGCCGGCTGATCCGGCCACCTGGCCCACCGTGGACGTTTTCATCCCCACCTACAACGAAGCCCTGAGCATCGTGAAGCTGTCGATCCTGGCGGCCCAGGCCATCGACTGGCCACGCGACAAGCTGCGGGTGCACGTGCTCGACGACGGCCGTCGCGAGGACTTCCGCCACTTCTGCGCGACCGCCGGCGTCTCCTACCTGGTGCGCGAGAACAACGAGCATGCCAAGGCCGGCAATCTCAATGCGGCGCTGAAGGTCACCGACGGCGAATACATCGCCATCTTCGATGCCGACCACGTGCCGACGCGTTCCTTCCTGCAGGTCTGCCTGGGCTGGTTCCTCAAGGACCCGCAGCTGGCCATGCTGCAGACCCCGCACTTCTTCTTTTCCCCGGATCCCTTCGAGAAGAATCTCAAGACCTTTCGCACCGTGCCCAACGAGGGCGAGCTGTTCTACGGCCTGGTGCAGGATGGCAACGACCTGTGGAACGCCACCTTCTTCTGCGGCTCCTGCGCGGTGATCCGCCGCACCATGCTGGAAGAGGTCGGCGGCGTGGCCACCGAGACGGTGACCGAGGACGCCCACACCGCGCTCAAGCTCAACCGGCTCGGCTACAACACCGCCTACCTGGGCATTCCCCAGGCCGCCGGTCTGGCCACCGAAAGCCTGTCGCGCCACATCGCCCAGCGCATCCGCTGGGCCCGCGGCATGGCGCAGATCTTTCGCATGGACAATCCGCTGCTGGGCAAGGGTCTCGCCCTCGGCCAGCGGCTCTGCTACCTCAACGCCATGCTGCACTTCTTCTATGGCCTGCCGCGGCTGGTGTTCCTTACCGCACCGCTGGCCTATCTGCTGTTCAGTGCGCAGATCTTTCACGCCTCGGCGCTGCTGATCACCTGCTACGTGCTGCCCCATGTGCTGCACTCGAACCTGACCAACTCGCGTATCCAGGGCGAATTCCGTCACTCCTTCTGGAACGAGGTCTACGAGACGGTGCTGGCCTGGTACATCCTCCGGCCCACGCTGCTGGCGCTGATCAACCCGCGGCTGGGCAAGTTCAACGTCACCGACAAGGGCGGCATCATCGCCAGCGACTACTTCGACTGGGAGCTGGCGCGCCCCTACATCGTGCTGCTGGCGCTCAATCTGCTCGGCCTGGGCGTGGGCATCGGCCGGCTGTTCTTCGGCGATCCCGAGGCGGTGACCACGGTCGCCATCAACCTGGTCTGGACCCTCTACAACCTGGTGATCGCCAGTGCCGCGGTAGCCGTGGCGAGCGAGACGCGCCAGGTGCGCGCCGAACCCCGGGTGGCCGCCACGCTGCCGGCCGGACTGGTCCTCGCCGATGGCAGCCGCCTGGAGTGCAGCACCCTGGACTTCTCCCAGAGCGGCATCGGCCTGAAGTTGCCCGCGGGCCTGCACCTGCCCGAGGGCAGCGCGGTGGAGGTGGAACTCAGCCGCAACGGTCGCAGCCGCCGCTTCCCGGCCACCGTGGCCTTCAGCCGCGCCGGCGCGGTGGGCACCCGCTTCGCCGAACTCAGCGTCACCGAGCAGCGCGAGCTGGTGCGCATGACCTTTTCCCGCGCCGATCTCTGGGCCGAGGCCTGGGGCAATCACCGCCCGGATTCCCTGCTGGGCTCGCTGCGCGAGGTCAGTCTGATCGGCCTGCGCGGCATCGCCGATCTCAATCGCAATGTCTGGCGCCTAAGCCGACCCTCCCGGCGCACGGCGCCCTCCTCTTCCGCCTCCCTGGACCGCCCATGACCGTGTCGCTTCGTCTCGCTCCGCTCCTGCTCGCCACCCTGGCTACCGCGCCCGCCATCGCCCTGGCCCAGAGCGCCCTCCCGGTGGCCGTAGCCCTGGCCGGCAGCGGCTACGACAACAGCTTCAAGCAGCTCGGCGCGGTCTATCCCTTCAACCTGCGCGGCATCGACAGCCGCGACGGGGTCGGCTTCGACATCCGCGCCGACGAGATCGTCAGCGCCGCCAAGGTGACGCTGAACTACACCTATTCCCCGGCGCTGCTGCCGGAGCTGTCCCAGCTCAATGTGCTGGTCAACGACGAGGTTGCCGCCAGCATTCCGCTGCCCAAGGAAGGCGCCGGTACGCCCCAGACCCGGGTGGTGGACATCCCGCCGCGACTGATCACCGAATTCAACCGGCTGAGCATCCAGCTGATCGGCCACTACACCATGCAGTGCGAAGACCCGCTGCACTCCAGCCTCTGGGCCAAGGTGAGCAATGGCAGCCGCCTGGACATCCAGGTCAGCCGCCTGGACCTGGCACCGGACCTGGCGCGCCTGCCGCAGCCCTTCTTCGATCGCCGCGATGCCCGGCAGCTGGAGCTGCCCTTCGTCATCGCCGGTGCGGCGGACAACGGCACCCTGGAGGCCGCCGGCACCCTGACCTCCTGGTTCGGCGCCCTCGCGAGCTATCGCGGCGCCCGCTTCCCCAGCAGCCAGAGCGCCCTGCCGGCCAAGGGCAACGCGGTGGTGCTGGTCACCAGCGAGGAGCGCGCCAAGACCCTGGGCCTGAGCCTGCCGGCACCGGCGGCGGCCCGGGTCGACATCCTGGTCAACCCCTTCGATCCCCAGGGCCAGCTGCTGGTGATCTCCGGGCGCGATGCCAACGAACTCAAGCGCGCCGCGAGCGCCGTGGCGCTGGGTCACCAGACCCTGTCCGGCCAGGGCATGACCATCGACACCCTGCAGGCGCTGCAACCGCGCAAGCCCTACGATGCGCCCAACTGGCTGCCGAGCGACCGGCCGGTGCGTCTGGGCGAGCTGGCGACGCCCAAGGAACTCGGCGTCTCCGGTTACGCTCCGGGGACGGTGACCGTGCCGCTGCGACTGCCTCCGGACCTGTTCCTCTGGCACAACCAGGGGCTGCCGCTGCACCTCAGATACCGCTATACCCCGCAGCCGGTGGCGACCAATTCCTCGCTGCTGGTGAGCTTCAACGACCGCTTCGTGCAATCCATCCCCCTGCCGTCCCAGGAGCACCTGGACCAGGGGCTGCTGGGTCTGATCAAGGACGAGGAGTTGCCCCGCGAGGCCGAGGTGCGGTTGCCGCTGGAGGGCGAGGCGCTGCAGGCTCGCCTGCAATTCCGCTTCATGTACGACTACCTCAAGCAGGGTGAATGCCGCGACGTCATCATCGACAACATGCGCGGCACCCTGGAACCGGACTCGACCCTGGACCTGTCCGGCTATCGGCACTTCATCGCCCTGCCCAACCTGGGCGTGTTCAAGGACAGCGGCTTTCCCTTCACCCGCCTGGCGGATCTGAGCGAAACCGCGGTGATCCTGCCCGATGCGCCCAGCGCGGCGGAGATCGACAGCTACCTGAACGTGCTCGGCCGCTTCGGCAGTTCCACCGGCTATCCCGCCGCCGCGGTGACGGTGGCCCGCGCTGGCGAGGTCGAGGGCCTGGCCGACAAGGACCTGCTGCTGATCGCCAGCGGCGCCGACCAGCCGCTGCTGCAACGCTGGGCCGCCCAGTTGCCGGCCGGCTTCGCCGGCAACGGCCAGCGATTCGAGGTTTCCGACCTGGCGTTCAAGGTGCGCCAGTGGTTCAGCAGTGACAACGAGATCAGTCTGGAGCGCAGCCGCGCGGCGCTGAGCGCCAGTGGTGGTGCCGGTGGCGCCTTCGTGGCCGGCTTCGAGTCACCGCTGAAGAGCGGTCGCAGCGTGGTGGCCCTGGTCGCCGCCCGCCCGGAGGGCCTGGCCGACATCAGCCGCGCCCTCACCACCCGGGAGGACTATGCCCAGGGGTTGCAGGGCAGCCTGGCCATGGTGCGTGGCCAGCAGGTGGAGAGCCTGGTAGCCGACGAGACCTATCACGTCGGCAGCCTGGGGCCGCTGCTCTATGTCCGCTGGCAGCTGGCGCGTCATCCCCTGTTGATGCTGGGCCTGAGCGCCCTGGGCGTGGCCCTGCTGGCCGGCCTGCTGTATGCGGCGCTGCGCGCCCGTGCCCGTCAGCGGCTGGAGCGCTAGACCATGACCCGTGCACCGCTGCTGGCTACCCTGCTGACCGGTCTGCTGCTGCCACCGCTGGTCCTGGCGGCCGGCACCCCCGAAGCGCTGCTCATCGAGCAGGGTCACTTCTGGCAGGCGCGCAAGAACGCGCCCCGCGCCCAGGAGACCTGGAACAAGCTGCTTGAACTGGATGCGCAGCAGCCCGAGGCGCTGTACGGCCTGGGGCTGATCGAGGTGCAGGCTGACCGGCTGCCTGCGGCCCAGGCCTATCTGCGCCGCCTGCAGGCCCTCAAACCCTTGCCCCAGCAGGCCTTGCAACTGGAGCAGGACATCGCCCTGGCCAGTGGCGACAATCCCCAGCGCCTGGCGGATGCCCGCCAGCTCGTCAGCGAAGACAAACCCGTGCAGGCGCTGGCGCTCTATCGCCAGCTGTTTGGCGGTCGGCTGCCCCAGGGCGATCTGGCGCGCGAGTACTACGACATCCTCGCCTACACCCCCAATGGCTGGCAGGAAGCCGGTCCGGGCATTGAGCGCCTGCGCAAGCTGCAACCCAGCGATCCGGCGCTGATGCTGATCCAGGCCAAGCACCTGGCGCGCTTTCCGGCCAGTCGCAGCCGTGGCATCCAGGCCCTGGCGGAGCTGAGCACGCGCAAGGACATCGGTGGCGAAGCCGCCGAATACTGGCGCCAGGCGCTGGTCTGGAGCGGTCCGCCCGATCCGGCCGAGGCACCGCTGTTCGAGGCCTACCTGCGCCAGCATCCGGATGACGCCGAGTTGCGCGCCCAGCTGGAAAAGGGCCGTACCCTGAGTCGCAGCGGCGGCCTTGATCCGCAACTGGCGCGCGGCATCGAGGCCTTGCGGCGCAATGAACTGGGCGCGGCCGAAAGCGCCTTCCAGGCACGCCTCAAGACGGCCCCCAACGATGCCAACGCCCTGGGCGGACTGGGTATCGTCCGCCAGCGCCAGGAGCGCTTCAGCGACGCAGAGGACCTCTTGGGCCGCGCCAGCCGCCAACCGGGCGGTGCGCGCTGGCAGGCGCCGCTGGCCGAGGTGCGCTACTGGGCGCTGCTCGTCCAGGCCCGTCAGGCCCAGCAGGCCAACGACTTCACTACCGCTCGCGCCCGGGTGGAGCAGGCGCTGCGACTGGACGCCAAGCGTCCGGAAGCACCGCTGGCCCTGGCCGGGCTGCAGGCCCAGACCGGGCAGCTGGACGCCGCCGAGGCCGGCTATCGGCGGATCCTGCAGCAGGATCCGCGCAATCTGGAAGCCCGCCGGGGCCTGATCGACCTGCTGGCCGAGAGCGAGCGTCCGGCCGAGGCCCTGCGCCTGCTCGACACCCTGACTCCGGCTGAACGCGCCAAGCTCGGTAACCTGAATCGGCTCAAGGCCACCCAGGCGCTGCAGGAAGCCAAGCTGGCCGAAGGCCGTGGCGATCTCCAGGGCGCCCGTCGCGCCCTGGAAGACGCCCGGCGCGCCGATCCGGACGACGTCTGGACCCTGCTCGCCCTGGCCCGCCTGCAGCTGCGCCAGGGCCAGACCCAGGTCGCCCGCCAGACCCTGGACAGCGGCCTGGCCAAGGACCCCCAGCGCCCCGAAGCGCTCTATGTCCGCGCCCTGTTCGCCCTGGAGCAGCAGGACTCCGCGGCGGCGCGCGAGTTGCTCGGGCGCATCCCGCCGGCCCAGCGCACTCCGGCCATGAACGGCCTGGCCGCCGATCTCGACTTCGATGCCAGGGTAGGCGCCGCCCGCGACCTGGCCCGCCGCGGCCAGCAGCAGGCCGCACGGCGCCAGTTGGCGGTCCTGGAGCCGCAAGCCGGCGAGCGCGCTGCCGCCCTGGGTGGCCTGGCGGCGGCCTATGCCGAGGCCGGTGACCCGGATCACGGGCTGCGCCTGCTGCGCGATGTCCTGGCCCGCGAACGCACGCCTGATCCCGCCCTGCGCCTGCAATACGGCGAGGTGCTGCTGCGCAGTGGCGCCGACGACGAGGTCAACGCCCTGCTGCACGAGCTCCAGGGTCAGCGCCTGAGCGCCACGCAGCGCCAGGGCTATGAGGACCTGCTCTATCGCTACCGCGTGCGCCAGGCCGACCAGCTGCGCGAGCGCGGCGATCTGGTCACCGCCTACGACACCCTGGCGCCGGCCCTGGCCCAGCGCCCGGACGATGACCTGGCCAATGCCGCCCTGGCGCGGCTGTACCTGGCCAATGGCGAGGCCGACAAGGCGCTGCGCCTCTATGAACCCCTGCTGCGCCGCGCCCCCGACAATCCCCGCTTGCAACTGGGCGCGGCCGATGCCGCCGTGCGCGCCCGGGACAACGCCTATGCCGAGCGCGCCCTTGCACGCGCCGTCACCCTGGCCGCCGACGACGTGGCGGTGCTGACCGAGGCCGCGCGCCTCTATCGCGCCCTGGGTCGCGACGGCCGGGCCACCGAACTGCTGCGCCAGGTGGTGGCGGTGGAGCGCCGCGATGCCGAGACCGCGCGGCCCCTGGCCAGCGCGCCGGCCAACCCCTTCGGCCCGCGCCGCGGCAGCGCCACCCTGGCCAGCCAGGCCATTCCGCCGACCGCCGACCAGTTGCTGGCGGCGGCCAAGGCCGCCCCTCTGGCGGACGCGCCCGCCGCCCCGCAGGACAGCGCTGCCGAGCGTGCCCTCGACGACCTGCTGCAGACCCGCAGTGCGCGCATCACCCAGGGCCTCACCGTGCGCAGCAACGACAACGAGCGCGGCCTGGGCAAGCTCACCGACGTGGAGGCGCCGCTGGAGATCGACTTCCCGCTGGGCGACGTGCGCCTGGCCGTGCGGGTGACCCCGGTCAGCCTGACTGCCGGCAGTGTCAGCAGCGCTGCCCGCAGTCGCTTCGGTGGCGGTCCGGCCGCCACCCAGGCCGCGCCGGACGCCTCGCCGGGCAGCCAGAGCGACAGCGGCGTGGGCCTCGCGGTGGCCTACAGCGATCCCCAGCTCGGCCTCAAGGCCGATGCCGGCACCACGCCCGTGGGCTTTCTCTATTCGACGCTAGTGGGTGGGGTAAGCCTGGACCGGCCGCTGACCGACCACAGCCGCTATACCCTCTCGGCCTCGCGCCGCGCGGTAATCGACAGCCTGACCTCCTTTGCCGGCAGCGAAGACACCCGTACCGGTCAGCAATGGGGCGGCGTGACCGCCAACGGCGTGCGCGGCCAGCTCGGCTATGACGACAGCCAGTTCGGCGCCTATGCCTATGCTTCCTGGTACCGGCTGCTGGGCAACCATGTCGCCGACAACAGCCGCACCGAATTGGGCACCGGGCTGTATCGCTATCTGATCAACAGCGAAGACAGCCGCCTGACCCTGGGCCTGTCCCTCACCGGCATCGCCTACGACAACAACCAGGCCTTCTTCACCTACGGCCATGGCGGCTACTTCAGTCCGCAGCGCTTCTATGCCCTGGGCGTGCCTTTGACCTGGTCGCAGCGCACCGACCGCTGGACCTGGCAGCTGCGCGGCGCGGTGGGCGTGCAGCGCATCGTGCAGGACGGCGCCGACTTCTACCCGACCGACGCCCGGCTGCAGGCCGCGGCGAGCCAGGCGCTCGGCGCCCCGGCGGTCTATGGCGGGCAGAACAAGACCAGCCTCGGCTACAGCCTCCATGGCGCCACCGAGTACCAGCTCGGGCGCCAGCTGTTCGTCGGCGGCAACCTCGGCGTCGACAACGGTCGCGATTTCCAACAGCTCAATGGCGGCGTCTATCTGCGCTATACGCTGGAACCCCAGGACCGTGCACTCGCCCTGCCGGTCAGTCCCTATCGTTCCCCCTACGACAACTGATTCACGGAGCTCCCATGGCAGCCAGCCTCCTCACCGGCCTTACCATTCTCATGATCGGCGACAGCCACCTGGCCACGCCCGACTACCTGATCGGCACCCTGCAGGACAGCCTGGTGCAACAGGGCGCCAAGGTGCACACCCTGGGTATCTGCGGCACCAACGCCGGGGACTGGCTCAAGGTCACCCCCGGCACCTGCGGCGGCGCCGAGCGGCGCAACGGCGACAAGGCCGTGGTGCTTGGCGGCAAGGCCGCCACCCAGCCGATCAGTGAACTCATCGCCACCGACAAGCCCGACCTGGTGCTGATCGTCATGGGTGACACCATGGCCAGCTACACCAATCCGAGCTTTCCCAAGACCTGGGTCTGGCAGCAGACCACCAGCCTGACCAAGGCCATCGCCGCCACCAAGACCCACTGCGCCTGGGTCGGCCCGACCTGGGGCACCGAGGGCGGCAAGTACGGCAAGACCTTCGAGCGGGTCAAGCTGATGTCCGGCTTCCTCGCCAGCAACGTCGCGCCCTGCAGCTACATCGACTCGCTGAGCTTCGCCAAGCCCGGCCAATGGGCGACCATCGACGGCCAGCACCTGACCGGTCCGGGCTACAAGTCCTGGAGTTCGGCCATCGTCGACGCCCTCAACAAGCTGCCCGCCGACAAGCTCAAGGGAGCCGCCCAGTGAAGGCCCTGCTGCTGCTCGGCCTGCTGGTGGGCGGGATCGCCCAGGCCGAGGTGTCCCTCTACCCCACCGGTCCCAGCGAAGACTCGGCCTTCCTCCGCTTCGTCAACGCCGGCAGCCAGCCCCTGGCGCTGCAGGCCTCCGGCTCCGCCGCGCGGCTGCAGCTGGAGGCCGGCAAGCCGGTCTCCGACTACCTGACCGTGCCGGCGACCAAGACGATCAAGGGCGAACTGGTCCAGGGCGCGGCCAAGGCGCCGCTTGAGCTGACCGTGGCCGCCGGTGAATTCGCCACCCTAGTGGTCCTGCCCGGCACGCCGCTGGCGCAACGCCTGGTGCGCGAGCAACCCGACGACTTCAACGCCCTCAAGGCCTCGCTGGCCTTCTACAGCCTGGATCCGCAGTGCGCGAGCCCGGGTCTGCAGGCGGTCGGGCGCAATGCCGAGATCTTCAAGAACGTGGTCGACGGCACCCTGCAGCGCCGCAGCCTCAACGCCGTGGCGCTCAAGGTGCAGCTGACCTGTGCCGGCCAGGCCACGGGCGAGGCGCTGGACCTGGGCGAACTCAAGGCCGGCGAGCGCTACAGCGTGCTGCTGCTGCCCGGCGCCAGCGGTCCGCGGCTGCTCGCCACCCAGGACGCTATCGCCCACTAAGGACAGCCGCTCGATGGTCTTCGCCTCGCTGGAATTCCTCACCCTCTTCCTGCCGCTGTTCCTGCTGGTCTATGCCCTGGCGCGGCCCGGCGGGCGCAACGGGGTGCTGCTGGTGGGCAGCTGGCTGTTCTATGGCTGGCTGAGTCCGCTGTTCCTGCTGCTGCACATGGCCCTGGCGTTGCTGGCCTGGGTCGGCGGGTTGCTGGTGGATGGCGCGCGCGAAGGCTCGCGAGCAAGGCTGCGGCTGCTCGCCGGGCTGATCGTGATCAACCTGGCGGTGCTCTGCTGGTACAAGTACGCCAACATCGTCGCCGCCACCTGGAGCCAGGTGCTGGTGAGCGCCGGCGCCCTGCCGCTGGACTGGCAGAAGGTGGCCTTGCCGGCCGGACTGTCCTTCATCGTGCTGCAGGCCATCTCCTACCTGGTGGATGTCCATCGTCACGTGGTCCCGGTGGAGCGCAGCTTCGTCAACTACGCCACCTACATCTCCATGTTCGGCCATTCCATCGCCGGGCCGATCATCCGCTACGACTGGGTGCGCCGCGAACTCAACCAGCGCTGGTTCAATCGCGAGAATTTCGCCCTCGGCGCGCGCCGTTTCATGATCGGCATGTGCATGAAGGTGCTGGTGGCCGACACCCTGTCGCCACTGGTGGATGTGGCCTTCCACCTTGACCAGCCGTCCTTCGCCGACTCCTGGATCGGCTGCCTGGCCTATTCGCTGCAACTGTTCTTCGACTTCGCCGGCTACAGCGCCATGGCCATCGGCCTGGGCCTGATGCTGGGTTTCCACTTCCCGGAAAACTTCAACCGGCCCTATCTCGCCCGCAGCATCCAGGACTTCTGGCGGCGCTGGCACCTGTCGCTGTCCAGCTGGCTGCGCGACTACCTCTACATCTCCCTGGGCGGCAACCGCGGCGGTCGCTGGCGCACCTATCGCAACCTCTTTGTGACCATGGCCATCGCCGGTCTCTGGCACGGCGGCGACAGCTGGAACTACCTGCTCTGGGGCATGCTGCACGGCCTGGCGCTGTGCCTGGATCGCCTCTGGGACGAACTCGGCGGCCGCCCGCTGCCGCGGCTCCTGGCCCATGGCCTGACCCTGCTGTTCGTGGCCCTGGCCTGGACGCTGTTCCGCGCGCCGGACTTCGCCACGGCGCTGTCCATGTACGCCGGCCAGTTCGGTCTGCACGGCTTCGCCCTGGGCGATGCCCTGGCCGTGACCCTGAGACCGGTGCACGGCCTGGCCGCCGCCCTGGGCGTGGCCTGCGTCCTGGCCCCGCTGTGGCAGGCGCGCATCGAGGCGCGTCTGCCCGGTAGCGCCCTGCTGCGCGGTGTCGGTGCCCTTTGGCCGGTAGCCGGCTTCCTGCTCTGTTTCGCGCTGATCGCCAGCCGCGAAGCCGTGCCCTTCCTCTACTTCCAGTTCTGAGGCCGCCGTCATGAGCGCTCCCGCCTTGCCGTCCTCACCCGCACCCCAGCCGCCCAGCGCCAGCAGCGTGCGACTGGCCCCGCTCGCCGGGGTGGTCTTCGCCCTGTTCCTGGCGATCGGCCTGCTGTCCTGCGCCTGGGCGCTGCTGACCGATCGCCTCTCGCTCTGGCCGGAACAGGTGGATCGCCACGCCCTGCTCGAAGGCGAGCTCACCCACCACATCGCCAAGGAACTGGCCAAGGCGCCGCTGCCGGAAGCGGCCGCCCGCCTGGAGCGCGGCGCCAGCTGGCTGCTGCTTGGCGACAGCGGACCGCGGGTGCGCCAGGGTTGCCCCGGGTGGCTGTTTCTCGCCGAAGAACTCGAGGTCCCGCGCCACGCCGACGTTAATGCCCGGGCCCGCGCCCAGACGGTGATCGAGCTGCGCCAGCAACTGGCCGCCCGGGACATCCAGCTGCTGGTCGCCGTGGTGCCGGACAAGAGTCGCATCGCCGCCGACCAGCGGTGCGGACTGCGACGCCCCGCTGCCTTCGCCAACCGGGTCGCCGACTGGACGCGGATGCTGAGTGCCGCGCGCGTGCCGGTGCTCGACCTGACCACGGCACTCACGCCCCTGGGCAGCGCCGCCTTCCTGCGCACCGATACCCACTGGAACGAGGCCGGTGCCGAGGCCGCGGCCCGCGCCCTGGCGCTGCGCATCCAGGCGCTGCCCTTCCAGGCCAGCCCGGCACGGACATTCGCTCGCACGCTGCTGGCGCCGGCACCGCGCCCCGGAGACCTGGTGCGCCTGGCCGGCCTGGACTGGCTGCCGCCACGCCTGCAAACCGCCCCCGAGGTGCTGCGCCTGACCCAGGTCGACAGCCGCGCCCCGGCCGAGGCCAGCGATGACCTGTTCGGCGATGGCGACCTGCCCAACGTCGCGGTGATCGGCACTTCCTTCTCGCGCAATTCCAATTTCCTGCCGTTCCTGGAGCAGGCCCTGGGCGCCAGCGTCGGGCGCTTCGCCAAGGACGGCGGGCATTTCGCCGGCGCGGCGCGCGACTACTTCGCCAGTCCCGCCTTCCGACAAACCCCGCCACAGTTATTGGTCTGGGAAATTCCCGAGCGCGATTTACAATCCCCCGGCCCCGAGGCGTTGCGTCTCGATCCGCGTCCTTGAGGCAACCAAGGCTTTCTCCATGGGTCTGAGGACGCAACCCCCAGCCCCAGGAAGCCTTTCGATGACGGAACTGCTAGACGGCCTGACCCAGTGGATCAACCAGCACCACCAGTGGCTGGGCGTGGCCATCTTCATCATCTCCTTTCTCGAGTGCCTGGCCCTGGCCGGGCTGGTGGTACCCGGCACGGTGATCCTGTTCGCCGTGGCCATCGCCGCCGGCAATGGCGCGCTCAACCTCTTCGATACCCTGCTGCTGGGCTTTCTCGGCGGCATCCTCGGCGACGCGGTGTCCTATTTCATCGGTCGGCGCTTCCATGAAGGCATCCGCCGTCTGCCCGGACTGCGCACCCATCCGGAATGGATCGGCTCGGCCGAGGGCTTCATCCACAGATACGGCGTGGCCAGTCTGCTGGTGGGTCGTTTCATCGGTCCGCTGCGCCCGCTGCTGCCGCTGATCGCCGGCATGCTCGACATGCCCCTGGTCAAATTCGTCAGCGTCAGCCTGGTGGCCGCCGCCGGCTGGTCCATCGCCTATCTCGGCCCGGGCTGGGTGACCGGTGCGGCCTTCCGCCTGCCGCTGCCGGAGGGCTTCTGGCAACAGGCCGGCATCGTCTTCGGTGGTGCGGCGGTGCTGCTGACGGTGGTGGCCCATGGCGCCTGGCGCGAGCGCGCTGGCACCACGCTGATCAGCGGCGCCCTCTGCCTGGCCGGGCTGCTGGCGCTGCTGTTCGGCTGGCACCACCTGCGCGCCTTCGACGAAGGCCTGATGGCGCTGGTCCAGGAGCATCGCGAAGGCTGGCTCAACCTGGTCTCCGTGGTCATCACCCGCATGGGCGATTTCCGCACCCAGCTGATCCTGGCCGCCGTGCTGATCCTGGTGCTGGCCGCCTACCGCCAGTGGCGCCCGCTGCTGTTCGCCCTGGGCACCACCCTGGGGACCGCCCTGGCCAACGGCCAGTTGAAGAACCTGCTGGCCCGTGCCCGCCCCGACGTGCTCGCCGAGCCGCTGACCACCTACAGCCTGCCCAGCGGCCACAGCTCGGCCTCCTTCGCCTTCTTCCTGACCCTGGGCATCATCGTCGGGCGCCGCTACGGTCCGCGCGGGCGCCTCGCCTGGCTGGTGATCGCCGCCCTGCCAGCGGTACTCATCGCCCTCAGCCGCGTCTACCTGGGCGTGCACTGGCCCACCGACGTCCTCGCCGGTGCCCTGCTCGCCGGGGGCTTCTGCGGCCTGAGCCTGGCGCTGCTGCAGAAGACCGGCGGCAATCGCCTGGAGCCGATTCCAACGCGGACCTGGTGGGTGCTGCTGCCACTGGTGGTGCTGGTGCTGGCCTTCGCCGCCGGCTGGGCCCTGCCAGCGGCCATCGAGCGCTATGCGCCCCGACTGTAAGGCCGCCGCTAGCCAAAAAATCCGCTCAGGGTCCTGCAGTTTCGCCTCTCTTGTGGTCTGAACGCCTGGAATTGCAGAGGTGGCCGGGGGAGGCTCGATAGATGGCAGCGCAGATTGCCGACTGGAACGAACTGGACTTTCTCGCCGGCGGCGGTGAGATGGGTGCCCGCTTGCGCACCCACGACTGGTCGGATTCGCCCCTGGGCCCGCCGTCGCAGTGGCCGCAATCGCTGCGCTCGGCACTGAGCATCTGCCTGAACTCCAGCTTTCCCACCGCCATCTACTGGGGCCCCGACCTGCTGCTGCTCTACAACGATGCCTGGGTACCGATTCCCGCGGAACGCCACCCCTGGGCCTTCGGACGTCCCGCCCAAGAGGTCTGGCAGGACATCTGGCCGGTGGTCGGACCGCAGTTCGAGCAGGTCCTGAGCAGCGGCCAGGGCTTTTCGGTCTTCGACCAGTTGCTGCCGATGGTGCGCCAGGGCGTGGCCAGCGAGACCTACTGGAACTACAGCTTCACGGCGATTCGCGGTGAGGGCGGCGAGATCGCCGGGATCTTCAACCAGGGCCACGAGACCACCCAGCGCATCCTCGACGAGCGCCGGCGCGCCGCCGAGGCCGCGCGCCAGCGGCGGATGTTCGAGCAGGCGCCCGGCTTCGTCGCCATCGTGCGCGGGCCGGACCACGTCTTCGACTTCGTCAATGTCGCCTACAGCCGCCTGTTCGATGGCCGGCCCCGCGAAGGCCTCACGGTGCGCGAAGTCTTTCCCGAATTGCAGAGTCAGGGCTACCTCGAGTGGCTCGAACAGGTCTATCGCAGCGGACGCCGCTTTGTCGCCGAGCACCAGCCCCTGCGCCTGGAGACCGTGGGCGAGCCGGTCCGCACACTGTATCTGGATTTCATCTACGAACCCCTGACCGACGAAACCGGTCAGGTGATCGGCATCTTCTGCCAGGGGCAGGACGTCACCGAGGCCCATCTGGCCCGGGCTGCCCTGGAAGCCAGTGAACGACGCTTTCGCACCGCCCTGGAAATCGAGACGGTGGGCGCCCTCTGCTTCGATGCCGAGGGGCGGCTGATCGATGCCAATGACGCCTTCCTGCGCATGAGCGGCCATGACCGCGCGGACCTGGCCGCCGGGCGCATCGCCTGGCCGGCACCGAGACTGCCACGCGCCGACGCCCAGGTGCCGCCCGAGGAGCGCAGCTATCGGCGCCGCGATGGCTCGACCGGCTGGGCTCTCGTGGCCGCAAAGCGCCTGCCCGATGGCAGCGCCTTCGAATTCCTGGTCGACATCAGCGACCGCAAGCAGGCCGAAGCCGAGTTGCGCGAGGAAACCCGCACCCTGGAAGCCCTCAAGCGCATCGACACGGAACTGGCCAGCGAGCTGGATCTGGCGCATCTGGTGCAGACCGTGACCGATGCCGGGGCGGAGTTGACGGGCGCCCGCTTCGGCGCCTATTTCAGTCATCAGGTCACCGACGATGGCGGCGGCCTGCGGCTCTTCACCCTATCCGGTGCCGAGCGCGTCGATTTCGAGTGCCTTGGCGAGCCCGGCGCCACGGCCATGTTCGCCCCCACCCTGGAGAACGCGGGCGTGGTGCGAGCCGACGATGTGGCTACCGATCCGCGCTATGGCCAGTCCGCACCGCACTGGGGCCTGCCGCCCGGACACCCGCCGGTGCGCAGCTATCTGGCCGTCGCCGTGGTGGCCCGTGACGGGACGGTGCTGGGTGGACTCTTCTTCGGCCATCCCGAACCAGGGCGTTTCAGCCTTCGCCACGAGCGACTGATGGCGGCCCTGGCCGCTCGCGCGGCCATCGCCATCGAGCAGGCCCAGTTGTTCCAGGCGGTGCGTACCGCCAACGAGACCCTCGAACAGCGCGTCATCGAGCGCACCGCCGAACTGACCCAGGCGCAACAGGCGCTGCATCAGGCGCAGAAGATGGAAGCCATCGGCCAGTTGACCGGCGGCATCGCCCATGACTTCAACAACCTGCTGGCCGGTATCATCGGCAGCCTGGAGTTGATCGAGCGTCGCCTGCAGCAGAGCCGTACCGACCAGCTCGACTGGCTGCTCGGTGGCGCCCAGGCCTATGCCGCACGCGCCGCCTCCCTGACCCAGCGGCTGCTGGCCTTTTCCCGGCGGCAGACGCTGGAACCCAAGCCCACCGACGTCAACGAGCTGATGCTGGCCATGGAGGAATTGATCCGCCGCAGCGTCGGCCCGGCGATCGACGTCCAGGCCGAGCCGGCGGAACCGCTGTGGTCCACGGTGATCGATGCGGTGCAACTGGAAAGCGCCCTGCTCAACCTGGCGATCAATGCCCGGGATGCCATGCCCCAGGGAGGACAGCTGCGGTTGTCCACGGCCAATCTGCCCGAGGACGCGCCCGAGCGACCGGACGATCTGCCTGCCGGAGACTATGTGCGGGTCAAGGTAAGCGACACCGGTAGCGGCATCGCGCCGGAGATCCTGGAACGGATCTTCGATCCCTTCTTTACCACCAAGCCACCGGGTCAAGGCACCGGATTGGGCCTGTCCATGGTGCATGGCTTCGTGCACCAGTCGGGTGGCCAGATCCAGGTCGATACCACGCCTGGCGTGGGGACCTGCATCTCGCTCTATCTGCCGCGAGCGCCGGAGGGCGACGCCCGCACGTCCTGAGCGACGCCTGGCGGCGCCGCTCAGCCGATGCTAGAGGCCGGCACCATGGGGCGTGGTGCCGCCCTTCATCTGCGATTGCAGGTAGTTCTGCAGGCCGATCTTGTCGATCAGGCCCAGCTGCTGCTCCAGCCAGTAGGCATGATCTTCCTCGGTGTCTTCCAGCTGCACCACCAGGATCTCGCGGGTGACGAAGTCCTTGTGCTGGTTGCACAGGGCCACGCCCTGGGCCAGGGCTTCCCGTACCTCGTATTCCAGCGCCAGGTCGGCGCGCAGCATTTCCGGTACGGTCTGGCCGACAGTAATGGCATTGGGACGCATGTCCGGCGTGCCTTCGAGGAACAGGATGCGGCGCAGCAGCGCATCGGCGTGCTGGGTTTCCTCCTCCATCTCGTGGCCGATCCGCTCGTACAGGCGCATCAGGCCCCAGTCCTCGTACATCCGCGAATGGATGAAGTACTGGTCGCGCGCCGCCAGCTCGCCGCGCAGCAGCTGGTTGAGGTAGTTGATGACGTCCGGATGGCCTTGCATGAAAAGAGTCCTGTGCTGTTCAGTGCCCAGTTTAGCGCGCCGGCGCCCAGAGGACGCCGTTCATCGCCAGACCACTGGGGCCGTTCGTCTCATCGCAGCGCTAATCGTTCTGCTTCACGATCAGCTTAGCCAGGGCGGCGGCGGCTCTTCGCGCACGCTGGGCTCATCCTGTTCGCGACGCGCCGCCTGCCGTCGTTCCTCGTCACGCCGCGCCGCCTCGATCTCGCGCATCACCGCATGGACATCGGCCTGGTCTTCGCGCTCGGCGAACTCGCCGGTCAGGCGGGTATTGGCGAACAACTCGCCCTTCTCGAACAGCGCCCACATCTCCGGCGCATAGCGGGTCGTGCGCAACTCAGGCGCGAAGCGGCCAAAGTAGAGCGCCATGTTCTCCACATCCCGCGCCAGCAGGCGGAAGGCGTGGTTGTTGCCGGCCGCGTCCACCGCCTGGGGCAGGTCGATGATGACCGGGCCGTCCTCGGCCAGCAGCACGTTGAATTCGGAAAGGTCACCGTGGACCAGTCCGGCGCAGAGCATGCGCACGATCTGGCCGATCATCAGCTCGTGATAGCGCAGTGCTTCCTCGGCGGTGAGGGTCACGTCGTTGAGTCGCGGCGCGGCCTCGCCATTGCCGTCGGTGACCAGGTCCATCAGCAGCACACCGTCGAGGAAGTCGTGGGGCTTGGGTACCCGTACCCCGGCGTCGGCCAGGCGATAGAGCGCCGTCACCTCGGCGTTCTGCCAGTTGTCCTCGCGCTCGCGCCGACCGAACTTGGAGCCCTTGGCCATGGCGCGGTTTTCCCGACTGCCACGCACCTTGCGCCCCTCCTGGTACTCGGCGGCCTGGCGGAAGCTGCGCTTGTCGGCCTCCTTGTAGACCTTGGCGCAGCGCACCTGGCTGCCGCAGCGCACCACGTAGACCGCCGCCTCCTTGCCACTCATCAGGGGCCGTATCACCTCATCGACCAAGCCGTCCTCGATCAACGGCTCGATGCGTTTGGGAGTTTTCATCGCCGGTTCCAGCTCCTTCTTGTCGGTCGTCACAGGGGGACGTGTGAGGCAAGTTTCAAGCCAGACGCTGAGAAAGGGAAGTCGGCGTCGCCCCTGAGCGTGCGACTCATCGAAGCGGACAAGATTCCTCGGCCGTGACCGACTGCGTGTTCAACCCCCGAAGAAGGCCAGGAAACGCCGCCACTCGGCCTGGGCCACGGCCAGTTCCACCGGGGCGAAGCGAACCTCGTGATGGGCCGGGCACTGGGCCAGGCGCGCCAGGTCCAGTGGATGGATGAAGCCCAGCAGCGGATAGCCGCCCATGGTCTGGCGATCGGCCATGAGCACGATGGGCTGGCCGTCGGGCGGTACCTGGATGGCACCGGTCACCACCCCCAACGACCACTGGCGGCGGGGCGGCGCCAGGGGTACGTCGCCAGCCAGGCGGATACCCATGCGATCGGATTGCGGACTGATCCGCCAGGGTTGCGTGAACAGCGCCTGCTGCTGCGCCGGTCCGAAGGCCTCGGCGTCGCCGCCAAGGATAACCCTCAGCGTCGGCACCTGGCGATAGTCCGGCACGAAGCGCGCAGCCGGACCGCAGCCGTGGCTATGCAGCTCGCTCACCGCCGCACAGGTCAGCCGCTGACCGGCCGCGAGCGGCGCGCCCCTGCCCTCCAGCCCGCCCAGGCCTTCGCGGCGATTGCTGGCCACGCTGCCCAGGGTCGCCGGCGCCTGGAAACCGCCACCGGCGGCGGCCAGGTAGGCGCGCTGTCCGGCCTGGGCGAAGCCCAGGCGCAAGCGCGCGCCGGCCTGTACCGGAAAGCACGACCAGGCCGGCAGCGGCTCGCCATCCAGCCGGGCGTCCAGCGGCGCACCGGTCAGCGCCAGCCAGGTGTCGGTCTCGCTTTCGAATTCGGCACCGCCCAGGGCGATCTCCAGCAGCGGCGCCGTTACCGGATTGCCCACCAGCCGATTGGCCCAGCGCGCGGCATGGCCGTCCATGGGCCCCGAGGGCGCCACGCCCAGGTGTTGCCAGCCCTGGCGCCCCAGGTCCTGCAACAGGGTCAGGGGACCGGACTTGATGACCTTGAGACCGCTCATGGCTGACCTCCCTGGGCGCGAAAGGCGGCTTCGTCCACCGGGACGAAGCGCACCCGATCCCCGGGCGCCAGCAGGCACGGCGGTTCGGCCTGGGCATCGAAGACCGTCCACAGGCAGCGGCCGATGAGATTCCAGCCGCCCGGCGAGGCCTGCGGATAGACCGCGGTCTGGCGCTCGGCGATGGCCAGACTGCCGGCGGGCACGCTGGTACGCGGCGTGCTGCGCCGGGGCAGCGCCAGGCGCTCGTCCAGCTCGCCGAGAAAGGCGAAGCCCGGCATGAAGCCGATGGCGCCCACCTGATAGTCACGCCCACTGTGGAGGCCAATGACCTCGGCCGCGCTCAGGCCACAGCGCTCGGCCACCTCGGTCAGATCGGGTCCGGCATAGAGCGTCGGCACCTGGTGCAGACGCCCGCCCTCGCCCGCCTGCGCGGCGCCCGGCCAGTCGGCCAGCAGGGGGACGAGGCCGGCCTGCAGCTCGACCAGGGTCAGTTGCAGGGGATCGTAGTGCACCAGCAGGCTGGTCCAGCCCGCCACCAGATCGGTCACCGCCAGGCCGAAGCGCTGGCGAATCCGTTCGCCCAGGCGGGCGATACGCGGGGGCAGCTCGGCGTCGGGATGCTCGGCCAGCTCGAGCAGCAGCGCCGCGACGCCAAAGGGTTTGCCGACGATCATAGGGCATCCAGTGCGGCGCGCAGCCGACGCAGCACTGCCAGGGATTCGGCATTGTCGCCATGCACGCAGAGGCTGTCGGCCTGCAGCCGCATGGGCTGGCCATTGAAGCCGGGAAAGTCCTCACCCCGGGCGATGGCGACGGCCTGGGCCAGGATGCGCTCGGGGTCATGGTGAACGGCGCCAACCTGGCCACGCGGCGCCAGGGAACCGTCGGCCAGATAGGCGCGATCGGCGAAGGCTTCCAGCAGCAACGGCACCCCGGCGGCTTCGGCCAGTCGGCGCTCGCGGTCATTGTCGGCCTTGGCCAGCACCATCAGCGGCAGCCCCTGGCGATAGCGGGCGCAGGCAGCGAGCGCGGCGGTGAGCAGGGCATCATCCTTGACCAGGGCGTTGTAGAGGGCGCCATGGGGCTTCACGTACTCGACGCGCACGCCTGCGGCGCGACAGAAGGCGTCCAGGGCGCCGATCTGGTAGAGGATCATGGCTTCCACCTCGGCCGGGGTGCAGGCCATGGGCCGCCGACCGAAACCCACCAGATCGGGATAGGCCGGATGGGCGCCGATCTGCACGTCATTGGCCACCGCCAGGGTCACGGCGCGCTGCATGGTCAGGGGATCGGCGGCGTGGAAGCCGCAGGCCAGGTTGGCCTGGTCGACCAGGGGAATGGCATGGGCGTCGTCGCCCATGGACCAGGCACCGTAGCTTTCACCGGAATCGCAATTGAGGAGCAGGCGAGCGGACATGACAGGATCCTCTGAGGAAGTAGCTGGAGTGTCGGAAAGCCGGGGCGCCGCTGTCCAACAAAAGATTCCGGGCGCTGGCGATAAGAAGCCGTTGAAACACCCGGGCTAGACCAGCACCGGCAAGGCGCGCTCCGGGCCCAGCCGCGTACACCAGTCGGCCACCACCGTCTGGCTCAGGGCCACCACCGCCTCGCTCAGCGCCAGGCCAGCGCCGCCATGCCAGCTGGCCTGGACATCGAAGGGCGGCGGCCCGGCCAGTGGCAAGGGCATCAGGCTGCCACGGGCCAATTCCTCGATCACCAGGGCCGGCGGCAGGGCGCCGATGCCGAAGCCCTCGCCCATCAGCTTGATGATGGCCGCCACCGAGTTGATGCAGCAGACCCGTGGTTCGGCGATGCCCTCGCGCTGCAAGAGGCCGAGGATGTCCTGGTGCGGTCGCGAATGGCGGGAAAAGGTGATCAGGCGCTCGCCAGCCAGTTCGGCCAGATTGGCGTAGGGTCGCGCCAGATGACTGTCACTGGCCACCAGCCAGCGCACCGGATAGCTGGCGAGGTGCAGATTGCGGATGCCCTCGGCGCGCAGCAGATCGGTTTGGAAGATCAGGTCGAGCTGCCCCCGCGCCAGTTGCTCGGCCAGATTCAGCGCCGTGTCCGCGGTCAGCTCCAGCTCGATGGCGGGATAGCTCTGGGTGACCGCGGCGATCAGCTGATCCAGCCAGCTGTGGATCACCGTATCCATCACGCCGATGCGCAGGCGGCCCTCCAGGGTCTGGCCATGGCCCAGGGCCTCGTGCAGCTCGCGCTGGGTGGCCAGCATCCGCTCGGCGTAGCCCAGTACCCGATGACCCTCGGCGGTCAGACTCACACCGCGGGAATCGCGCAGGAACAGCTGCACGCCCAGTTCGCTCTCCAGCACGGCGATGCGACTGGAGATGGCAGCCTGGGTGGTGGACAGCTTTTCCGCCGTCAGACGGAAACTGCCCAGCCGGGCGACCCAGACGAAGGTATCGAGAAAGCGCAGATTCATGGGGACCTCGACAAGGCTATCCCGCCACTTTACCCCCACCAGCAGCCTTGTCTGCCCCGCTTTTCCCTATCGGCGGCGAACAGTTTTATTTGCTGGACGCCACCTCCACCGGCGGCGAAAGATGCCAGCCGGCGTTATGCCACATGACGCCTGACAACAATAACGAGCCGTGCCTGGGGCACTGCCTGGATCAGCCGAAGCCGTCCGCGGCTTCCTACCGTCCGCCGCACCGTCTGCCCGGAGCGCGGTGGACCCGCTGGAGACATCCACCCATGCAAACCACCGTCAACCTCTGGCCGCTGCTGGGCGTACTGGTCATCGTGGTCGGCTTCCTGCTGAGATTCAATCCGCTGCTGGTGGTCGCCCTGGCCGCCGTGGCCACCGGGATCGCCGCCCAGTTCAGCCCCGAGGCGCTGCTCGCCGCCATCGGCACCGGCTTCATCAAGGCGCGCGCCCTGCCGCTGATCATCCTGCTGCCGCTGGCGGTGATCGGCCTGCTCGAACGCCACGGCCTGCGCCTGCATGCGCAGAACTGGATCGCGCGCTTTCGCAACGCCACCGTCGGCCGCCTGCTGATCTTCTATCTCTTCGTCCGCGAGACCACCGCCGCCCTGGGGCTGACCAGCCTCGGCGGCCATCCGCAGATGGTGCGGCCGCTGCTGGCGCCCATGGCCGAAGGCACCGCCGAAAAGATCCACGGCCGCCTGCCCGAGGCCCTGCGCCAGCGGCTGCTGGCCTTTTGCGCCGCCACCGACAACGTCGGGCTGTTCTTTGGCGAGGACATCTTCGTCGCCTTTGGCGCCATCGCCCTGATGCACACCTTCCTGCTCGGCGCCGGACTCGATGTCGAACCCCTGCACATTGCCCTCTGGGGCATTCCCACGGCGCTCTGCGCCTTCTTCATCCATGCCCTGCGCCTGCACCGCTTCGATCGCCAGCTCTATCGCGAGCTGACCGCGCGCAAGGAGGTGCAGCCATGATCCTGTCGATCCAGTATCTGTTCTGGCTGGCCGGCGCCATCCTGGCGCTGACCGCGGTCATGACCCTGGCCGATCGTCAGCATCCCAAGCGCTGGACCAGCGGCCTGTTCTGGGGCCTGTTCAGCCTGGTCTTCCTGATCGGCGATCGCCTGCCGCCGGCCTGGGTGGGCGCCGGGGTGCTGCTGATGGCGGTGCTGGCCGGCTGCGGCGCGGTGGGCAGTGGGCACCACGTGACGCGCCCGGAACGCGAGACCCGTGCCAGCGCCGGCCGCCTGGGCAATCGCCTGTTCATTCCGGCCCTGGCGATTCCCGTGGTGACGGTGATCGGCAGCGTGCTGCTCAAGGACGTGCAGATCGCCGGCCTGCCACTGCTCGATCCCAAGAACGTCACCTTCGTCTCCCTCGGCCTGGGCGCCCTGGTGGCCCTGGCGCTGGCCTGCTGGCTGACCCGTGACACCCCGATCCAGGCGATGCGCGAGTCGCGCCGCCTGACCGATGCCCTGGGCTGGTCGCTGGTGCTGCCCCAGGCCCTGGCCATGCTCGGCCTGGTCTTCACCGATGCCGGCGTCGGCAAGGCGGTGGCGCATCTGGCCACCGCCTACGTGGCCCTCGATCTGCGCCTGGTGGCGGTGGTGGTCTATGTGGTGGGCATGGCCGCCTTCACCGTCATCATGGGCAACGGCTTCGCCGCCTTCCCGGTGATGACCGGCGGCATCGGCGTGCCGGTGCTGGTGGGTGTCTACCATGCCGATCCGGCGGTGATGGCCGCCATCGGCATGTTCTCCGGCTACTGCGGCACCCTGATGACGCCCATGGCGGCCAACTTCAACATCGTCCCGGCGGCCCTGCTGGAACTGGACGACAAAAACGCCGTGATCAAGGCCCAGGTCCCCACCGCCCTGGCGGTGCTGGCCTGCAACGTGGTGCTGCTCTATCTGCTGATGTGAGGTCCCATGACCCTGTTGCTCACCGGTTTCGCCCCCTTTGGCGGCGAGGCCCTCAACCCCTCCTGGGAAGCCGTGCGCCGCCTGGATGGCGAATGTCTCGGCGATCTACCGGTGGTCGCGGCGCAGCTGCCGACCGCATTCGGCGCGGCGCTCCGGGTCCTGGATGAGCTGCTCGACCGCCATCGCCCGACCCTGGTGGTGGCGGTCGGCCAGGCCGGCGGGCGAGCCGAGCTGTCGCTGGAACGCATCGCCATCAATGTCGACGATGCCCGCATTCCCGACAATGCCGGGCGCCAGCCGATCGACGAGCCGGTGGTGGCCGGCGGCCCCGCGGCCTACTTCAGCACCCTGCCGATCAAGGCCATGACCCGGGTCCTGCGCGACGCCGGTATCCCCGCAGCGGTGTCCCAGACCGCCGGCACCTTCGTCTGCAACCACGTCTTCTACGGCCTGCAGCATCGCCTGCAGGGCAGCGGGGTACGCGGTGGCTTCATCCACATCCCCTACCTGCCGGCCCAGGCCGCACACCAGCCCGGGGCGCCGTCCATGGCCCTGGAGACCCTGGTCGCCGGCCTGCGCCTGGCGCTCACCTGCGCGGCGACCACCCAGGCGGACCTGCGCGAAGGTGGCGGGCAACTGGACTGACACCCGCAGGCGCGGCGGCGGAGGACCACCCGGTCCGGCTGGCCTACAATGCGCCCTCCGCCGCCGCTGCGATTAGCCCATGTCCACCCTGCTTGCCGACTGGCGTCATCCCCTGCTGCACCGTCGCGTCTGGGCCCTGGCCGCGCCGATGATCCTGTCCAATCTCAGCGTGCCGCTGGTGACCCTGGTCGACAGCGCCATCGCCGGCCATCTGCCCGAAGCCCGCCAGCTCGCCGCGGTGGCCATGGGCGGCGCCTTCTACACCGCCCTGCTCGGCATCCTCGGCTTCCTGCGCATGGGCACCACCGGTTTCGCCGCCCAGGCCAGCGGGCGGCGCGATGGCGCCGCCCTGCGCCAGATTCTCCTGCAGGCCGGCCTTCTCGGGCTGGGCCTGTCGCTGCTCCTGCTGCTGGCCGCCAGCCTGGCGCTGGAACCGCTGTTCGGCTGGCTCGGCCTGGATCCCGCCTTCGCCGACCTGGCCGCGCGCTTCCTGCACCTGCGCCTGCTCGGCCTGCCTGCCGCGCTGCTCAGCTACGCGGTGATCGGCTGGCTGCTCGGCACCCAGGATGCGCGCACGCCGCTGGTGCTGCTGCTCACCACCAATGCCCTGAATCTGCTGCTGGTGACCGGCTTCGTGCTCGGCCTCGGCGCCGGGGTACAGGGCATCGCGCTGGCTTCGGTCCTGGCGGAATGGAGCGGCATGCTGCTCGGCCTCTGGCTGGTGCTGCGCCGTCTGCGGCTGTGGCCCGGCCGGATCGACCGCCTGGCGCTGCGTCGCCTCGCCAGCTGGCGGCCGCTGCTGGCGGTCAATCGCGACATCTTCATCCGCTCCCTGGCGCTGCAGGCGGTATTCCTGCTGTTCGCCGCCCAGGGCGCCCAGCTGGGCGAGACCACGGTGGCGGTCAACGCCCTGCTGCTCAATGGCCTGCTGGTCACCGCCTTCGCCCTCGACGGCCTCGCCCATGCGGTGGAGGCCCTGGCCGGTCATGCCCTCGGCGCCCGCGAAGGCGCCACCCTGCGCCGGGTGCTGGTGATCGCCGGCGGCTGGTCGCTGCTGGCCAGCCTCGGCTTCGCCCTGGC
>Ga0157369_10000817_pt1 | contig 39779 bp, 38 predicted proteins | sample C25metaG_FD_113461 | JGI IMG/M metagenome (GOLD analysis project Ga0157369, IMG submission 113461) | Corn rhizosphere microbial communities from Kellogg Biological Station, Michigan, USA - C2-5 metaG | ecosystem: Host-associated > Plants > Roots > Rhizosphere > Soil | place: USA: Michigan... | reverse complement strand
ATCAACAATGAGCGGTCAAAACGAGAGCCCGTATTACTTCGTGCCGAATCCGTCTCGACACCCGGTCACGGCGTCGATCGGCGTCTTGGTCATGCTCGGGTCGTTGGCGCTTTGGATCAACGACACGCCGTGGGCTCCGTACACGATGTTCGCCGGCCTCTTGTGGCTGCTCTTCGTGCTGTGGCACTGGTTCGGCGACGCCATCTCCGAATCGGAAAGCGGCATGTACGGCAAGCGGGTCGACACCTCGTACCGCTGGAGCATGAGCTGGTTCATCTTCTCCGAAGTGATGTTCTTCGGCGCGTTCTTCGGTGCGCTGTTCTACGCGCGTCAGATTGCGCTGCACGAACTCGGCAGCCTCGATTACAAGCTCATTTGGCCCGACTTCACGGCGGTGTGGCCCAACGAAGGTCCCGCTGCGCTGGCCGGCCACTTCAAGGCGATGCTGCCGTGGCCCGTGCCGACGATCAACACGGCGCTGCTGCTGAGTTCGGGCGCGACCCTGACGGTGTCGCACCATGCGCTGCGCGACAATCATAGGAAGAAGGCCATTGCCTGGCTGGCCGCGACGCTCGCATTCGGTATCTGCTTCTTGTTCCTGCAAGCGTTCGAATACATCCACGCGTACAACGAGTTGAACCTGACGTTGGCCTCGGGCGTGTACGGCTCGACGTTCTTCTTGCTGACGGGATTTCACGGTTTCCACGTGTTCCTGGGCGGCACGATGCTCTCGGTGGTTCTGGTGCGCCTGATCCGCGGCCACTTCACCGCCGAGCACCACTTCGCGTTCGAAGGGGCGGCGTGGTACTGGCACTTCGTCGACGTCGTCTGGCTCGGCCTGTACGTCGTCGTCTACTGGCTGTAATGCAGGAGCTGAGCCTGTCTCGCTTCTCAGCGGACAGGCGGCGCATCACCCTGAGGCGATGCGCCGCGAAGTAGTGTGGTATTCATACGCGCCGCCTTCGAGCCGATCGAGGCGGCGCTTGTCATTTGAGCAGGGCGGCTGCGGCAACATGTCGCGGCTGCCGAGCGGTGAGGAAGGGTGACCGGTGAGCGCGAAACGGTGCGGCGTGCGTTGGCTGCGCGAAGCTTAGGCGGCGCCGGGCCCTGAAGCCCGACGATTGCTCATGGCGCGCGCGTCAAGCGCTCAGCGGCCGAGTGGGACGTGGCTGTACTGAATCCAGCCGAGCCAATGGGCGAGCCAGAGGAATAGGAACAACGAAATCGAGAGCCCGACGCGCGTGGCGAGCGACCAGACCATCCGCTTGGATTTACCGCGGTCGTGCATCATGAAATAGAGCGCCGACACCATACTGGCGATGATGAGGGCGAAAGCGACGGCAACGAGAATGTGCATGGAACCAACCGATATTCGGAATCGACGTAAAGCAACCGACGCAATTATCGCACCGGAACATCGCGCTCGAGCAGCGCGCGGCGCGGTCGGCCCGCTGCTACGTCGACGGCCAGCTGTATGAGGATCCGTCTCGTTCCGGCGCTGCTGATCCTGCTCGTGATGGCGGTGACGATCCGCCTAGGTTTCTGGCAACGCGACCGCGCGCATCAGAAGGAAGCGCTGCAAGCGCAGATCGATCGATACGAGCATGCGAGCCCTCAGCCGGTAAGCGCGGCGCCCATCGCACTTGCGTCGATCGAATATCATCGTGTGCGGGCCGTGGGGCGCTTCATGCCGGAACACGTCGTTTATCTCGACAATCGCCCGTACCAGGATCGGCCGGGCTTTTACGTCGTGATGCCCTTCGCGCTGAGCGGCGGCGGCTACGTGCTCGTCAATCGAGGGTGGATCCCGCGCAACGCCGATATCCGCACGGCGATCGCGCCGTATCGGACGCCCACGGGCGAGCTCACCATCGAAGGGATCGCGCGCGCCAACGCGTCGCGCGCATTCGAGCTTGGCCAGGGCGGATCCGCGGCGCATCAAGCGATCCGGCAAAACTTGGACGTCGCCGCATTTGCGTCCGAAACGGGTCTCGCGCTGCAGCCGTTCGTCATCGAGCAAACGAGCGACGACACCGACGGCCTCGTGCGCGACTGGCCTGCGCCGACGATGGGCGTCGAGCGCAATTACGGTTACATGTTCCAATGGTGGGGCATGGCCGCCGCAGCCTTGGGCTTCGGATTGTATGCGGCCCGACGCGCCGCGAAGAAAGCCATTTGAGAGGGATTCGGTTTGTCGATGTCGTCTAAATCTTCGAGCGAGCGCGCCAAGCGCAGCCAAGCGCAGCCAAGCGGGTCGTCCAAGCGCGGCTCATGGTCGCGTGGCCGCTGGATGGTGCTCTTGATCGCGCTCGTGTGCGCCGCGCCGGTCATCGCTTCGTATCTGGCCTACTACGTTTTCAAGCCGACGGGCGGCGCGACGAACTACGGCACGCTGATCGAGCCGCAGCGTCCGATTTCCGATGCGCTCATCGTCAAGGACGAAGCCGGTAAGGCGGTGCCGCTGGCTTCGCTGCGCGGGCGTTGGCTCATGATCAGCGTCGATCGCAGCGCTTGCGACGAAGCGTGCGCCACCAAACTCTATTTCATGCGCCAGATTCGCGCGACGCAGGCCGGCGAGCGAGAGCGCATCCTGACGGTTTGGCTGCGCACCGATGCCGAAGCTATTCCCGCCGCCATCGAACGAGCCTACCCCGACACGCGCAAGCTGATCGCCGATCCGGCCGCGTTGACGGCTTGGCTGCCGGCCGAGGCCGGCACGCACGATACCGATCATATTTATTTGGTGGATCCCAACGGCAATCTGATGATGCGGTTTCCGAAGCAGCCGGATCCGAGCAAGATCAAGAGCGATATCACCAAGCTCTTGAAGTGGTCGAGCATCGGCTGATGCTGTATGCGGCCATTTGCTGCCGATTGCCGCCGATTGGTTGGAGGTCATTTCGATGTTTTTGCTGCAACTTGGCGCGACCGGATTCTGCATCGCGCTGCTTCCGCTGAGCTATGTCTGGATCAAAGCGAGCGACGACAAATTCCGTAAGCTCGTTTGGGTGACGACGTTTCTCACGCTCGATCTGATCATGTTCGGCGGCTTCACGCGCCTGACCGATTCGGGCCTGGGCTGCCCCGACTGGCCGGGCTGTTACGGCACGGCTTCGCCGTTCCTCGCGCATGCGCAGATCTCGGCCGCTCATGCCGCGATGCCGAGCGGCCCCGTGAGCATGGTGAAGGCCTGGATCGAGATGATTCACCGCTACTTCGCGATGGCGATCGGCGTGCTGATCATCGCGCAGACGGCCAGCGCGTGGATCGCGCGGATCAAGCACAAGTCGTCGACGGTTTCGCCCTGGTGGCCTACGTCTCTGCTGCTGTTGATTGTCGTTCAGGGTGTGTTCGGCGCGTGGACTGTCACGATGAAGCTACAACCCGTGATCGTGACGACCCATCTTTTGCTGGGGCTGACGTTGCTCGGTGCGCTGGCCTGGTTCGCCGCCCGCTTGACGCCGATCCCGGCCTACGAGCCCGAAATCGAGCGCTATCGCGCCGCCGCACTGGCGGGATTGGTGCTGCTCGTCATCCAACTCGCACTCGGCGGATGGGTGAGCACGAATTATGCGGTGCTCGCCTGTACCGATTTTCCGACCTGTAATGGACAATGGATTCCGCCGATGAATTTTGCACAAGGGTTTCATCTGTGGCGCGCGCTCGGCATGACGGGCGACGGCGAAGCCATTACGCAGGACGCGCTCGTCGCGATTCACTGGACGCACCGTACCTTCGCCGTGGTCGTGATCGCCTATCTCGCCGCACTGGCCTTCAAAATGCGCCGCTTCGAATCGCTGCGCGCGCCGGCCACGGGCGTGCTGATCGTTCTGGCGTTGCAATTTGCGACCGGCCTGTCGAACATCGTTTTGCAATGGCCGTTGCCGATCGCGGTTGCCCACAACGGCGGGGCGGCCGTCCTGCTGCTGCTCGTCGTCGTGTTAAACTTTAGAACCGCTTCCAGTCGCCCCCATCGCGCCGCCGTTTCGCCGCGCGAGGCCGCTCCCGCGTGATCCCATGGAAAGCACAACACTAGCTCGCCACCCCGGCTCCCGAATCTCCCAATACCTCGCCCTCACGAAGCCGCGCGTGACGCAGCTCGCCGTGTTCTGCGCGGTCATCGGCATGTTTTTGTCGACGCCGGGCATGGTGCCGTGGAAGGCGTTGGTGGGCGGCACTATCGGCATTTGGTTGACGGCGGGCGCGGCGTTCGCCATCAACTGCCTCGTCGAGCAAAAGATCGATGCGATGATGCGCCGCACCGCCTGGCGTCCGTCCGCCCGCGGCGAGATCACGACCACGCAAATTTTGGTGTTCTCGGCCGTGCTCGGTGGCGTCGGCATGTGGACCCTTTACACGTGGACGAACCCGTTGACGATGTGGCTCACGTTCGCCACGTTCGTCGGCTATGCCGTCATCTACACGCTGTTATTGAAGCCCGCCACGCCGCAAAACATCGTGATCGGCGGCGCTTCCGGCGCGATGCCGCCCGCGTTGGGCTGGGCCGCCGTCACCGGTGCGGTACCCGGCGATGCGTGGATTCTCGTACTGATCATCTTCGTGTGGACGCCGCCGCATTTTTGGGCGCTCGCGCTTTACCGCCGCAAGGATTATGAGAACGCGGGCCTGCCGATGCTGCCCAATACGCACGGCGAGCAGTACACGCGCTTGCATATCTTCCTCTACACGGTGATCTTGTTCGCCGTCACGCTGATGCCGTTCGTATCGGGCATGAGCGGCGTGGTGTACCTCGTTTCGGCCGTGCTGCTCGGCGCAGTGTTCCTCGGCTATGCATGGAAGATCTACCGCGAGTATTCGGACGCGCTCGCGCGCAAGACCTTCCGTTATTCGATCGTCTATTTGTCGCTGCTATTCGCCGCGTTGCTCGTCGATCACTACGCGCGCGCGCTGATCGGCGCGTGATCCTCCTTATGCCCAAGCATTCTCTTGCGCGCGTCGCGCAGACGGCTCGCCTGCTGCTCGCCGCGTGCCTCGTCGGCGCGGCGCTCGCCGCCGCCGGCTGCGGGAAAAGCGAGCCGGCGTTTCAGAATCTCGACCTGACCGGCAACACACAATTCGGCGCCGATTTCTCGATGCCCGATACGAACGGCAAGATGCGCTCGCTCGCCGATTACAAGGGCAAGGCGGTCGTGTTGTTCTTCGGCTACACGCACTGTCCCGATGTGTGTCCGACGACGATGGCCGAGCTGACGCAGGCACTGCAGCAACTGGGGCCCGACGCCAAGCGCGTGCAGGTGTTGTTCGTGACAGTCGATCCCCAGCGCGATACGCCGCAAGTGCTTTCGCAATACGTACAAGCCTTCGATCCTTCGTTCGTCGGGCTGCGGCCCAGCGAAGCGCAGCTCACAAAGGTCGCGAAGGATTTTCGGGTCTACTACGCCAAGGTTCCCGGGACGACACCCGACAACTACACGATGAACCACACGGCAGCGAGCTACGTGTTCGACCCTGCGGGCAAGCTGCGCTTGTTCGTCCGTGACGGGCAGGGCGCGCAACCGTGGGTTCACGATCTGAAGCTGCTGCTCGATTGAGCAACGCCAGTACGAATCATTGATTCGGAGTACTAATCGATTGCGATTGAGCCGCGATTAAGCCGCGATTGAGCCGCGATTGAGCCGCGATGCATGGCGCCATGCGTGCGGCGACGCAGCATATCGATATGAGATCAACGTATTTCCCTTGGCGATTGGGCTGTGACACCATCGCATGGTCTTCTTACCTCTTCTAATAAAGAAAGCGAGAATCCATGCAACGCAGAACGCTTCTCAAGCTCCTCTCGTCCGTCGCCGCTACCACTGCACTGATCGTCGGCTCCGCGGCGCACGCGGAAAATCAAGTCGTCAAAGTCGGCACGATCGCCGGCCCCGATGAGCAAACGTGGGCGGTCGTCCAGAAAGTCGCGAAAGAAAAAGGCCTCGACGTCAAGATCGTCACCTTTAACGATTACGTGCAGCCGAACGCGGCGCTCGACGCAGGCGATCTCGACGCGAACAGCTTCCAGCACGCCCCCTATCTCGACAGCCAGGTGAAACAGCGCGGCTATAAGATCGTCAGCGCGGGCCTCACGTATATCTCGCCGATTGGCATCTATTCGAAGAAGCTCAAAGCGGTGAAGGATCTCCAGCCAGGTGCGAAGGTCGCGATTCCGAACGATCCGTCGAACGAAAATCGTGCGCTGCTGTTGCTGCAGGCGCAAGGGCTGTTGAAGCTGACGGCCGGTGCGGGCACGATCGGCAACAACGCGACGACGCTTGATATCGCGGAGAACCCCAAGAAGCTGAAGCTGCTTGAACTGGACGCCGCGCAATTGCCGCGTTCGCTGAGCGATGTCGATGCGGCCGTCATCAACACGAACTATGCGCTCGCCGCTGGCCTGCAGCCGACCAAAGACGCGATCGCACGCGAAGACGTACATAGCCCGTACGCCAACCTGATCGCCGTGCGTGCGCAAGACAAGGACAAGCCGTGGGTGAAGACGCTGATCGCGGCTTACCACTCGCAACAAGTGCGTGACTTCATCAACACGCAGTTCAAGGGCGCGATGGTGCCGTCGTTCTAATTACCTTACCCGCCCTAAAGTTTGCGCTCCCAAGTTTGCGTGATGAGATTGCGTCCGAAGCGCCGCTCCGGTTCCGTCGCGACGCAATTGAAGCCTGCTCGCTCGAATACGCGGCGGCCATCATTGAGTACGCCGCAGGTCGTGAGCGTTAGGGTTTCGTAGCCTGCTCGTTGCGCGAAGCCGATGCTTTGCGCCACGAGCAGCGTCCCGATACCGAGGCCGCGCGATTCGGGCTCGACGTAAAGCAGTCGCATACGCGCCGCCCGCTCGGACAGCGCAGCGACAAACGCCGCGCCGACGATCGTCTGCTGCTGTTCGGCCACCCAGCACATCGCACGTTCGCGATCGTGCGTGCGCGCGAGATCGGCGATTTCCTGCGCCGCGAAAGCCTCAAACCCCATATCCGCACCATACTCCGCGCCGAACAGCATCGCCTGGCGATGGATCAGCCAGCCGTAATCCCCGGGCCTTGGCGTACGCAGCAAGACGGGGGTGCTCGGCGGCTTGCGCTCGAGCAACCGCTCGATGATATGCATCGCCTCGATCAATTGCTCTTGTCCTGCCAGCGACAACGCACCTAACACCCCTCGCACCTCGTCGAGAGCGGCCACCTCCAGCGGCGCATAGGCGGCGCGTCCCATCGGCGTTAGCGTCAGCAGGGACTGACGCCCGTCCGATTCCGATTGCCGCCGTGAAATCAATTGCCTTCGTTCGAAGCTCGTCAGCAAGCGGCTCAAGTAGCCGCTATCGAGACCGAGCGTACGCGCGAGCTCCGTGGCCGTGGAGACGGTGCCGAGCGCGAGCTCGCGCAGAACGCGGACTTCCGTCAGCGAGAAAGGGCTCTTTTGGAGAAACTCATGCAGCACGCCGATGTGCTGCGTATAGAAACGATTGAACTGACGCACCGCTTCGGCGCGGCGCAGCAAGGTAGTGTCTGTCAATGCGGGTGGTCTCCGTCACCGTATCGTCTAAATTAAGCAGAACTATATGGGATCGCGCTCAACAAACAAGGTTTGCCGAGCATTCGAGGTGGTACTAAACCGGTCTATCGCCTGGCGTAATTGTCCTGACAACTAGGCCCAAAGCGGGCTAAAGGTATCCCCTTCGGGTAAATCCTGATGCCAGTGGAACACCATAGAACGGCGGACAAATAGACTGAAACCCTTTCTGTATAAGGCTTTGTGCCATTTTGCCGTTCACTCGTAGCCTCCATTGACTGGTACTACTGTGGTTATATAATGGGCTCCAATTTCATCGCCCTCCAACAGGGCTCGCGCGCGTCGAACGATTCGCGCGAGGCGCCTAGCAACGACCGCGCACCTCCCTGCGCGCACTAGCCTTATTGAGATAGCAACCCCATGCTGAATGGAAACATCCTGACGCCGGACGGCTGGATTCGCGGCACGCTGCATTGCGAGAACGGGCGCATTACGGCGCTCGAGGGCGCGGCGGCCGATCCGGCGACGAACGGCGAGCCTTACATCTTGCCGGGCTTTATTGATCTGCATGTTCATGGCGGCGGCGGCGCCGATGTCATGGAAGCGGGCAGCGCCATCGAAACGATCGCGCGGACGCACGCCCGCCACGGCACGACGAGCCTGCTGGCGACGACGATGACGGCGCCGCGCGACGAACTGATGGCCGTGGTGGGGGGCCTCGGCGAGGTCACGCGCGTGCGTACGCCCGGCGGCGCGCGCGTCCTTGGCGTTCATTTGGAAGGCCCTTATATCAATCCGGGTAAGCTCGGCGCGCAACCCGATGCGGCGGTCTCCGCCGTACTCGATGAGGTGCTGAAATATCTCTCGATCGCGCCGATTCGTGTCGTGACGCTGGCCCCCGAAATCGCGGGGCATATGGAGATCATCTCGGAGATGGTGGCGCGCGGCGTTCGCGTTCAGCTCGGTCATTCGCTCGCCACCTACGACGATGCGGTCGCCGCGCTCAAGCACGGCGCATGCGGCTTCACGCATTTGTTCAACGCGATGTCGCCGATGCACCATCGCAACCCCGGCCTCGTCGGCGCGGCGTTCGCACATGCCGAATTCGCCGAAATCATTCCCGATTTGCTGCACGTCCATCCGGGCGCGATTCGCGCTGCACTGCGCGCGATTCCGCGGCTTTACGTCGTCACCGACAGCACCTCGGCGACGGGGATGCCCGACGGCGAGTACCGCTTGGGCAGCCAGCACGTGACGAAATGCCTCGGCGGCGTGCGCTTGGCCGACGGCACGCTCGCGGGCAGCACGCTCACGATGGATCAGGCGCTGCGCAACCTCGTTTCGATTGGTTTGCCGCTCGCCGATGTCTCTCACCGCATGTCGCGCTATGCGGCCGATTATCTCGGCGTCGAAGATCGCGGCCGCCTGGTGCGCGGCGCGTGGGCCGATGTGGTCGTGTTCGAACGCGACCTAACGTTGACGGCGACCTACGTCGAAGGGGAGCAGATTGTCGAATATGCTTAAAGAGGCGCTCGCCGCGAGCGCTGTCGTCGAGGCGCAATGCTCGGATAGCGAACGGGTCCAGGCGCTGGCCGCCGCATTGGCCGCCAAGCCTTGCCATGTCGCCCTGACGGTTGCGCGCGGTAGTTCCGATCATGCCGCGAGCTATTTCGCGAGCCTCGCGATGAGCCGCATCGGCGTGCCCGTCGCGTCGCTGCCAATGTCGATCGCGACCTTGCAAGCGGCGCCGCTGCGCGTCGCGGGCGAGCTGGCGATCGCCTTCTCGCAATCGGGCCGCAGCCCCGATCTCGTCGATACGATGACGGCCCTGCGCGAGGCCGGCGCGTTGACCGTGAGCGCGGTGAACGCGCCCGTCTCGCCGCTCGCCGACGCGTGCGAATGGCGCCTGCCGCTGTTGGCGGGCCCCGAGCGCTCCGTCGCCGCCACCAAGAGTTATATCGCGATGTTGTCGATGTCCGCGCAACTCGTGGCCTATTGGCAGCGCGATCCCATGCTGCTCGATGCGCTGCGCGCACTGCCCGATACGCTGCGCGACGCGGCGGCGCTGGATTGGTCGCTGGCCATCGATACGCTGCGCGAGGTCGAGCGCATGATCGTCATCGGCCGTGGCCTTGGCCTTGCGATTGCGCAGGAGGCGGCGCTCAAGCTCAAAGAAACGTCGGGCATTCAAGCCGAAGCCTTTTCGAGCGCCGAGGTGCGTCATGGCCCGATGGAGCTGATCGACCGCGACTACCCGCTGCTCGTCTTCGCCCCGCGCGGGCCGGAACAAGCGGGCCTGATTCGGCTCGCCGCCGAGATGCGCTCGCGCGGTGCGCGCGTGTTATTGGCGGCCCCGGACGATATCGACGGAGCGCAATTGCCGCTCGCCGCGAGCCGCCATGCCGCGCTCGATCCGATCGCGGCGATTCAAACCTTCTACGTGGCGGCTGCCGAACTGGCGGCCGCGCGCGGCCGCGATCCCGATGCGCCGCGCCATTTGAACAAGATCACCGAAACCCACTGAGCGAGAGATGCGGATGGAACGTGCTGAGGAGTCCCGATTAATGGATCAATCCCTGGACAAGGTGGTTCTGCTCGCGCCGTTGACCGGGCCCGTGGTGCCGCTCGCCGATGTGCCCGATCCCGTCTTCGCCGGCGGCATGTTCGGCGACGGCATCGGTATCGATCCGCTCGAAGGGCGGTTGGTCGCGCCGTGCGACGGCTTGGTGACGCACTTGGCGCGCACGGGCCATGCCGTCACGCTGCAAACGCCCGAAGGCGCCGAGATTCTGCTGCATATCGGCATCGATACGGTCGAGCTGAGCGGCGAAGGATTTACGGCGCGCGTCGCGCAGGGCGCTCAGGTGAAGGCGGGCGATGTCCTGATCGAATTCGATCAAGACACGATCGGCAGGAAAGCGCCGAGTCTGGTCTCGGTGGTGGCGATCGCCAATTCGGACGCGTTCGATGTGATCGAGCGCGCATCGGGACGCGTGACGGCCGGCGTGAGTCCGTTGCTCGCGCTACGCGTAAAGGGCGGCGCGGCGCCTTCACCGTCGGCGCCGACGGGCGAAGTTAAAGTTCAGGCGAGCCGTTCGATCACGCTGCTGCAAGCCGGCGGGCTCCATGCTCGTCCGGCGGCGCGAGCACGCGAAGCCGTGCGCGGCCTCGAGGCGCGCGTTGAAGTGCATCACGATGGTCGGCGTGCGAATGTGGAAAGCGTGGTCGGTTTGCTTGGGCTCGGCGCGGGCGAGGGCGCGACAGTCGAACTCATCGGCTCGGGCCGCGATGCGGCGAAAGCGGTGGACGCGGTAGCGCGCGAACTGCTGCGCGAAGTCCATGGCGAGCTAGAGGAAACGCCGGCGCGTGTGAGCTCGCCCGCGCCGGCGCAAATGGCTCGGCCGACGGGGACGCCGCTCGATCCGAATACGCTCGCGGGCGTGTGCGCCGCGCCGGGCATTGCCGTCGGCACGCTCGTGCGTTGGGACGACGCCGGCCTCGAGCCTGTCGAGCAGGCTACTGGAACGCCGGCGGCGGAGAGCCGCCTGCTCGATCGCGCGCTCGCCGTCGTCGACCAGGAACTCAATACCACGGTGCGCGATGCATCGCAGCGCGGTGCTGTCGGCGAAGCGGGCATCTTCGCGGTGCATCGCGTCTTGTTGGAAGATCCGACGCTCGTCGATGCGGCCCGCGATCTGATCAGCCTCGGTAAGAGCGCCGGCTTCGCCTGGCGCGAATCGATCCGCGCGCAAATCGCCGTGCTCACCCACGTCGAAGACATGTTGCTCGCCGAGCGCGCGGCCGATCTGCGCGACATCGAAAAGCGCGTGCTGCGTGCGCTGGGGCTGACGAATCCCGCAGCGCGCGCGCTGCCCGAGGAGGCGGTGCTGGCCGCCACCGAATTCACGCCCTCTGATCTTTCTTCGCTCGATCGCACGCGCGTGAGCGCGCTGGTGATGGCGGCCGGCGGCGCCACTTCGCATGCGGCGATCATCGCGCGTCAGTTGGGGATCCCTGCGCTCGTGGCGGTCGGCGACGCGTTGCATGCGATTCCCGAGGGGACGCAAGTGGTTGTCGATGCGAGTGCGGGCCGGCTCGAATATGCCCCCACGGAGCTCGACGTCGAGCGCGCGCGCTTCGAGCGCCAGCGCCTGGCCGGCGTGCGGGAAGCCAACCGGCGGACCTCGCAGCAGGCAGCGGCCACGCGCGACGGCCGCGCCATCGAAGTCGCGGCCAACATCGCCACCATCGACGATGCGCGCACGGCGATCGATAACGGCGCCGATGCGGTGGGGTTGCTACGTACCGAGCTGCTGTTCATCCATCGCGAATCGGCGCCGAGCGCGCAGGAACATTGCGAAAGCTACCAGGCGATCGTCGACGCGCTGCAAGGCCGCACGGCCATCATTCGCACGCTCGACGTGGGCGCCGACAAAGAAGTGCCGTACCTCACGCTGCCGCCCGAGACGAATCCCGCCCTGGGCCTGCGCGGCATCCGGCTCGCGCAGGTGCGCCCCGATCTCTTGGACGATCAATTGCGCGGGCTCATCGCGGTGCAGCCGCACGGTAGCGTGCGCATCTTGCTGCCGATGGTGACCGATGCGGGCGAGCTCGTCCGCCTGCGCAAACGGATCGACGAACTCGCGAAAAGTATGGGCCGCACCGATCCGATCGAGGTGGGCGTGATGATCGAAGTGCCTTCGGCGGCCTTGCTGGCCGATCAGCTCGCGCGCCATGCGGATTTTCTGTCTATCGGCACGAACGATTTGACGCAGTACACCTTGGCGATGGACCGCTGCCAAGCCGATCTCGCGGCGCAGGCCGACGGCCTGCATCCGGCGGTGCTGCGCTTGATCGAGCAGACGACGCAAGGCGCGGCCAAGCATGGCAAGTGGGTGGGCGTGTGCGGCGCACTGGGCGGCGATCCGGTGGCCGTGCCGGTGCTCGTGGGCTTGGGCGTGACCGAACTCTCGGTCGATCCGGTGGCGGTGCCGGGCATCAAGGCGCGCGTGCGCAACCTCGATTATCAGTTGTGCCGGCAGCGTGCGAGCGATTTGCTCGCGCTCGATTCGGCGCAGGCGGTAAGGGCGGCAAGCCGTGAAATCTGGCCATTGGATTAAGTTAGGAATCCTAATTAATGGGATTTAAATAATCCAATGGCGGAAATTGCGAAAGACGATAGACCATAGACGAAAGATGGACGTCGAAAGACGACGCGAAACATCAACGACGAGACAGACCAACTGGAGGATTCAATGGATGCAAACCCATTTCTAAAGGTGCAGCGCCTAGGGCGGGCGCTGATGCTGCCGATTGCGGTATTGCCCGTTGCGGGCATCTTGCTGAGGCTCGGTCAAGCCGACGTTCTCAACATCAAGATGATTGCGGACGCGGGTGGCACGATTTTCGACAACTTGCCGTTGTTGTTCGCCATCGGCGTGGCGGTGGGTTTTGCGAAAGACAATAACGGCGTGGCGGCCCTCGCCGGCGCGATCGGTTATCTGATCGAAGTCGCCGTGATGAAGGACATCAACGACAAGCTGAACATGGGGGTGCTCTCGGGCATCATCGCGGGCGTTGTCGCGGGGATGCTCTATAACCGGTACAAAGACATCAAACTGCCCGACTACCTGGCGTTCTTCGGCGGCAAGCGATTCGTGCCGATCGTGACAGGGCTAGCGTGCGTGGTGCTAGGGATCGTCTTCGGATACGTCTGGCAGCCTGTGCAAGTGGCGATCGACGCGACAGGCCATTGGCTGACGACGGCCGGCGCACTGGGCGTGTTCGTCTACGGCACCTTGAATCGGCTGCTGCTCGTGACGGGCTTGCACCACATCATCAATTCGCTCGCTTGGTTCGTGTTCGGCACGTTCACGCCGCCGGGCGGGGGCGCGGCGGTGACGGGCGATCTGCATCGCTTCTTCGCGGGGGATCCCACCGCGGGCGGCTTCATGACGGGCTTTTTCCCGATCATGATGTTCGGTCTGCCGGCGGCTTGCTTGGCGATGTTCCATGAAGCGCCGAAGGAGCGCCGCGCGTTGGTGGGCGGCTTGCTGTTCTCGATGGCGCTGACGTCGTTCCTCACGGGCGTGACGGAGCCGGTCGAATTCACCTTCATGTTCCTGGCGCCGGTGCTCTATGTGATTCACTCGCTGCTCACGGGGTTGTCGCTGGCCATTTGCCAGGCGCTCGGCGTGCATCTGGGCTTTACGTTCTCGGCCGGCGCGATCGACTACGTGCTCAATTACGGCCTATCGACGAAGGGCTGGCTCGCGATTCCGATCGGTCTTGCCTACGGCCTTGTCTATTACGGGCTGTTCCGGGTGTTCATCCGCAAGTTCAACATGGCCACCCCGGGCCGTGAGCCGGCTACGGCCGAAGCGCAAGTCGAATCGTTCGAGGCTGGCGGCTATGTCGCGCCGATAGCCGGTGCGGCAGCTTCGCGCGCCGATCGCTACATCGCCGCATTGGGTGGTGCGCAGAACCTGACGCTCGTCGATGCCTGCACGACGCGGCTGCGTCTGTCGGTGGTCGATTCGGGGAAAATCTCTGAGCCCGCATTGAAGGCGGCCGGTGCTCGCGGGGTGCTCAAGCGCGATGCGCACAACGTGCAAGTGGTGATCGGGCCGGAGGCCGATTTGATTGCCGATGAAATGCGCGCGGTGATGGCGGGCGGCGGGGCGGCGCAAGCGGTATCCGCGGCGGCGAAGGTAGCGGATGGGCAGGCCGGGCCGCTGGATCCGGACCCGATGCGTTGGCTAGCCGTGTTCGGCGGTGCGACCAACGTCGCGACGCTCGATGCGGTGGCGGCGACGCGGCTGCGCGTGGTGGTGCGCGACCCGTCGGCGGTGGATCGTCAACGGCTTGGCGCACTCGATGTGGCCTGGGTGTCGGCCGATACGTTCCACATCGTCTGCGGAGCGGCGGCGCCGCGCTATGCCGAGCAATTGGCGACGCGACTGCAAGGGCCTGGCAGGGCTGCGCCGCAGCCGGTTTGAAGAAGCGTGAAGTCTACTAAGCAGTCACTCCGCTTCTAGCTGCCCCAAGAGTTCGGAACCGTGTCCGAACTCTTGGGGCCATATGTCCGACCGCGGGGCTACTCGTCGCCGGACCGATAGTCGACTTCTTCGGATTCATGAGTGGCGGGCGTCACTCGATTCTTGGCTCGCTCACTGCCGGCCACATCGCTGGGTTTTTGTCCAAGGTTATTCTCGGCCAAAAAAGAAACGCCGTGATCACAAAGAAGATCAATCATCTCGAACTGATTGGTTCTCGCCGCGATATGGAGCGGTGTATCACCATTCGAATCGGCTGAGGTTACGTTTGCGTCAGCACCGATTATGAGGCGCGCAAGGCGCGCGTTTTGTGTTTCCAGTGCGAAGGTTAATGCTGTTTTTCCTCCAGACTGCTGGTCGAGCAATTCAAATCCTTTTCGGTTTGATATTATTATCTCAAGTTTTTCTGCATCCTTCTCGTTGAGTGCAAGAAGAATCCCGTTGTCAAATTTATAAGTGGCGGGGAGCGCATTGTACGCGTGTTGTGGGCCTTTGACGCCTATGTGATTTTTTGTGCCTTCCAGTGCTGTATTCAGCAAACTTTGAATACTCTCGAAAAACCCATGGCCTACCTTGATTTTTCCTTCTTTGAAGGTGAATCTAATGTTACGGAGGGCATTATTCTTGTCTCTGTAGGTCAGAGTGATGAAATTCGCAGCGCTACTATCTCTAAAGAGATACATGCCCGCGCTTGACAAAAGGGATTCTTCGATACTTGCATTGTATGGTCGGTGAAAGTACGTGCTGCTTCTCACCTCCTGCTCAATCGCACTGGGCGCCGCTTCTACTTTGCTTGGCGCGGGCTCTTTAGTTATCGGCGTGGCGACAGCTACGGTCTCGCGACTCGCGTCCAACCGCGTCTTGGCGAAATGGCAGGCAACGGCGATCACGTCGATCCGCCCATCCTGAAGCGCCTTGTCTCTTCCGCCTTCACCGCGATACTCGATCGGCACAAATTGCGCGGCCGGATCTTGCAGTGCTTTGTCGATTTTGCCCGCATCGGCGCCAGCAGAGATCAAAATCCTGACCATGTCCGACTTTCCAGCCATGACCGCGGTGAATAGCGGTGTCATGCCTGTGGATCGACTAGGCTGATTGACGTCAAATTTCTCTGAGGCGATACAGTGCATCAGTGCTTCACCGTTGCCATCGGCTATCGCTGCAAACCCCCCGTTTTCGCCGCGATATCTTTCTGGGAAGGGTTCCTTTTCTTGCGGCTCGGACGGACGCTCAGGGCGCTCGACAGGTGATGTCTCGGCTTCCGGAACGGAGGTTTTGGCAATTTCGAGAGCCAGGGGCGTGCTTGTCGATGGTTGCGCTAGATGAGCGGCGCCGTCTGACGCAGGCCCGAGATCCTGGCCGAGGCTGCCTTGTGGCGAGCTAGCTTCGAGCGGGATGCGCGGCTGGACGGTATTGAGCGCGGGTCTCAATAGATTCATCATTTCATGATTATCTTGACGCCTTGCCACACCCCATGCTGTATCGCCCGAGCGAGGGTCCCGATAACTTGCATTAAACGATCCATCGGCATTGGCGAGGATACTTCTCGCGACGTCGAGATTATTTGTTTTGACCGCGAGCAACAATCCATCGACACCGCGATAGTCTTCTGGAATCTCCTGCCTGGTGTCGATTTCTGAAATATTTGTGCGACTTTTTACGGGGCTTACGCCAGCCAGGACATTGGGCGCATTTTGTTTCTTTAGCTGCATCAACGCTTCGTGAATCGGACCTTTAGTCTTTTTGAATCGGGCATCGACGGGGAAGGCTTGCTGATTGGGTTCGTGCTGTCGCGGCAGGTATGCGTGTGCGGCGCAGCGAGGCTTTGCTTTTTCCATTTAGGCGATCCAAAAGAAGACGCTGATGTACGGCGAGGTGCGCGACCAGTCGTGGCAAGACACCGGGCGACGAAACGGTGATGCATGAATGCGAGATGGTGACGGCGCAGAGGCGCCAACCAATCGCGATTCTGCTATGCACTATTGTGCGGCAGGGGCCGAGCTATTCGCCGTGGAATACGAAAGCGCGCGGTGGTGTGCGAACGCGCAATGCGGTGATGTGGCAATCCGGGCATCGACGGCCCTGACGCCGTGGCGATCGGCTGGGAAAGGGCCATCTCATGGCCCGCAGTAGAGCGGCGCAATGGCTAGCGCGCCATTGGCTGGAACGAGAGCGGACGGTGTCCGCAAATGAGTGGGGCTGAACGGCGGCAGACGCGCCGTTCAGTGCGACAAAGTTACGCGTACTCCGCCAACGCCGTGCGCATTTTCTTCATCGCGCTCGCTTCGATCTGACGAATCCGCTCGGCGGAGACGCCGAACTCATCGGCCAGCTCATGCAGCGTCGAACCGCCTGAGCCGTCGTCGGCCACATGCAGCCAACGCGCTTCGATGATGCGGCGGCTGCGCGCGTCGAGCGAATCGAGCGCTTGAGCGATGCCGTCTGTCTGCAGCCGATCGTTCTGACGCGCGGCCAGCACGGCCGTCGGTTCGCTGTGCGAATCGGCCAGATAGGCGATCGGCGCGAACGATTCCTCACCGTCCTCGACTTGCCCTTCGAGCGCGATGTCGCCGCCCGACAGACGCGTTTCCATCTCCGACACTTCCTCGCGCTTGACGTTGAGTTCCTTCGCCAAGCCGTCGATTTCGTCGGGCGTGAACGCGTGCAGATTCTGCTTATGGCTGCGCAAGTTGAAGAACAGCTTGCGCTGCGCCTTGGTGGTGGCCACCTTCACCATGCGCCAGTTGCGCAGGATGTACTCGTGAATCTCGGCTTTGATCCAGTGAATCGCGTACGACACCAGGCGTACGTTTTGCTCTGGATCGAAACGCTTCACGGCCTTCATCAGACCAATGTTGCCTTCTTGGATCAGATCCGCGTGCGGCAATCCATAGCCCAGATAATTGCGCGCGATAGAGACGACGAGCCGCAAGTGCGACAGCACGAGCCGGCGCGCCGCTTCCAAGCTGGCGCGCTGGCGGTATTCGGTAGCGAGCTCGCGTTCTTCCTCGGCGCTCAACATCGGAATCCGATTGACGGCCTGGATGTAGGCGTCGATGTTGCCGAGCTGCCCGGGCAGCATCGACGGCGCGAGCGTCAGAGCACCTGCCGAAGCGGCCTTAGCGGACGCCGGGCTCAATGTGTTCGGAAGGGTCATAGCGTTGCTCACGTAAAAAACTCCTTGTGAATCAAGTCCTGCTCAACCACGAAAACGACTGCACCGGGGATATTAGCACTCCCTTTCCCAGAGTGCTAAGCATTCGAGTCCTGCACCCAACGGAAGTTCCCGTGCGCCTATCGGAAAGTAGGATCCGATAGGGAATTCTACGCTTTCCTACGGCGGCGCGCTGACGGCGTATCCACCGAAGGGCGCCTAGCGAGGCCTCGGCGGACCTCGCGCACCGGTGCGTCAGGCAGCGTACCGCAGGTTAGCGGCTCGCTTTCGTTCGGTTTCCGAACAATGTTTTGCAGGACACGGTACCTTTGGCCTATTGCTCACAAAGTAAGATTATTCGACCCCGTCACGGCACGCCGGGGCTATCGCTCAGCAAATCCTACGGTTGGAGTATCGAGATGAAGAAGAACAACGACTTGATCCGGCTCAAGGTTTCAGCATCGCGCTGCGTCGCATCCGCGCTGTTTCTGGGGGTCTCCACCGCAGCCGTGGCGCAGCAAGCGACGGCGCCTGCTTCGGACCACACATTCGGCGTACAGGTGGCGGCCGGCGTGGCCCAGCACAAGGTCAAAAAAATCGACCTAGGCTTCGTGTGGGACCCGGGGCTGAACTGGTGGTACATCGGCGGCTGGCATTTTTCGCTGATCGGAGAGGCGCATCTCGGCTATTGGCACACGAACGAGGGCGCCTTTCATAACGACGTTTATGAGGTGGGCGTGACGCCGATGCTGCGCTTCATCAAGGATTCGGGCTGGATCCGGCCATATCTCGAAGCCGGCGCGGGTGTGCGGGCGCTCTCGCACCCGACCATCACCGACAGCTATAGCCTATCGACGGCATTTCAATTCACCGAGACGGCCGGCGTAGGCGCAGAGTTTGGTTCGCGCCAGCAATACGCGGCGGGCGTTCGCTTTCAACACATATCGAATGCCGGTATCAAAGAGCCGAATCCTGGTATAAATTTCACCCAGCTGTATCTGCAATACAACTTCTGACGTCGGCGCATCCCGCGCCGGGCGCATGGAGGCTCAGCGATGGCGGCGAAGGTGATCGAGGCGATCCGGGCGTTAGAGCGCGATCGATTTCGCGCGATGGTGGACGGCGATGTGCCGGTGCTCAATCAACTGCTTTCCGACAGCGTGAGCTACGTCCATACGAACGGCAAGCGTGAGACCAAGCAGCAGTTCATCGACGCTATCTCAGGCGGCCATCGCCGCTATCGGCAGATCGAAGTTCAATCGCAGGACGTGGTGCCCGTCGGCAGCGATGCCTGCGTCGTGACGGGCAAAGCGTTGGTCGAAATGGAGGCGAACAACGGCGCGATTCTGTTCCCGATTGCCTACATGGCCATTCAAACGCGCGAAGACGGCCACTGGCGCCTGGTCGCTTGGCAGGCGACGCGCTGCGCGCTCGAGTAGTCGCGCGCAGCGCGTCGGAGGCCGACGCCCGCTCGTGGCGGGCGCGCCCCGTTGCTCAAGCTGCTTTGTTCAAGCCGCGGCGGCTTCGTCCTCGCCTTCGCTGCGCCATTCCAATCGATTGACCGCCGAGACAAGCGCATCGGCGCATGCCGTCGCCGGGTTGGCATGCACGCCGACGCCGTATCGCACTGCCGGGCTGGCCGCGGCGCTTTGTCCCTCCTCTTGCACGCGACACGCGACGAATACGGCGGTGCGCCCGTCGCTCGTGCGCGTCGTGTCGTAGTCGCACACCTCCACGCGCCGGCGCGCGGCCGTCGATACGGCGTCGGCCATCGCTTGTACCCAGGCTTGGGCGTCGGCGTATTGCGTGGCGGATTCGACGCGCGCAATCTCTCGTCGGCGCCAGCGCACGACGGCATCGACGCGCTCGGCGGGGCCTTCTACTTCGAGATACTCGCGCGAGAACAGCGCGCAAACGGCCTCGCCGGTGACTTCGGCGCCCGATTCGTCGGCGATACGCTGCACCGCGTGGCTGAATTCGATCTGCACGCGGCGCGGCGGCGCGAAGCCGAGGCCCCGTTCCAGCAAGTAGGTTGCCCCGCCTTTGCCCGATTGGCTGTTCACCCGGATCACCGCCTCGTAGCCGCGGCCCACATCGGCCGGGTCGATCGGCAAATAAGGCACTTCCCACAGCGCATCGCCCTTTTGCTGGGCGAAACCTTTGCGGATCGCGTCCTGGTGCGAGCCTGAGAACGCCGTGAACACGAGTTCGCCCGCATACGGATGGCGCGGGTGGACGGCGATCGCATTGCAGCGCTCCACCACGCGGCGCACCGCGTCGATATCGGAGAAATCGAGCTGAGGATCGATGCCTTGCGTGTAGAGATTGAGCGCCAGGGTGACGAGATCGACGTTGCCGGTCCGCTCGCCGTTGCCGAACAGGCAGCCCTCGATGCGATCGGCGCCCGCGAGCAAGGCCAGTTCCGCCGCCGCCACCGCGGTGCCGCGATCGTTATGCGGGTGGACCGAAAGCACGATGCTGTCGCGGTAGGCGAGATTGCGGTCCATCCATTCGATTTGATCGGCGAAGACGTTGGGCGTGGCGGCTTCGACCGTCGCCGGCAGATTGATGATGATCTTGCGCTCCGGGGTGGGGCGCCAGACGGCGCTCACCGCATCGCACACTTCGCGCGCGAACGCGAGCTCGGTCATGCTGAACGTCTCCGGCGAGTATTCGTAGATCCAATGCGTTTCCGGCCGCCTCGCCGCGTGTTCCTTGATGAGCTTGGCCCCTTCGACGGCCAGCGATTTGACGTCGTCTTTCGAGGCGTTGAACACGATGCGTCGAAACGACGGCGCAATCGCGTTGTACTGGTGGACGATCGCGCTCGGGGCGCCTTGCAGCGCTTCGAAGGTGCGCTCGATCAGATCGGCTCGCGACTGCACCAGCACTTCGATCGTGACGTCGGCCGGAATGCGCTTCTCGTCGATCAGCTTGCGCACGAAATCGAAATCGGTCTGGGAGCCGGATGGGAAACCGACTTCGATTTCCTTGAAGCCGATCCCCACCAGCATCTCGAAGAATTCAAGCTTTTGCTCGATGCTCATCGGCTCGATCAGCGCTTGGTTGCCGTCGCGCAGATCGGTGCTCATCCAGATGGGGGCGCGTTCGATGGTGCGGTTCGGCCATTTTCGGCCGGCCAATTGCACGGGCGGGAAGGGGCGATACTTTGCGGCAGGGTGGCGGAGCATGAGATGCGACCTCGTTCGTCGGGTCGTCTGCGAAAGCGCGGCGGATCGAGCGGCTGGCCGATCGTGCCGGACGCGATGCTGCTACGTCGGCGCTTGTCGCGATCCGGCAAAGCGGTACTTGGCCGAATGCTGACGACTACGGGTTGTAGAAGGAACTGCGGTTTGGGGTGAAACGGAAACGGCTGGATGCTGCTCGGAGGACCGCGCGACGCGCGGCGCTACGACTGGCTTACGCTAGTCGTAGCGATAGGGGCCGCGCTAGGCGGCCGGAGGTAATTCGGAGGGGGTTCAGGATCGAACACATGGTTCGCACTCTATGACAGTGCGCCGCGCGCTGTCAACTGTGCTCTTGCGTAGCTCTGGTGCGGCAAGGCGAGCGGGATCGGCGCTCGTCGGCGGCGCGCAAGGCCTAGCCGCCGTTGCGGTCGGGATCCGCGCCGCGGCTCGTAGCGCCGCGGCGCGCGATGGCCGCGATTTCGTCGACCTGCCGGGCGAGCGTCGGCGGCACGCTCGCCTTTCCCTGCAGCACCGATTCGATCCAGCGCGCCGTCGTGGCCGCATCGCGCGCGGCGGGTAACTCGGGCGGGGGTTCGTCGCCCGGGGCCCGTTCCGGGGCGACGAGCGTCTCCATGATGCCGTCGTGCAGCCAGTCGATCTGAACCTGCCGGCGCGTATCGGCCACGGCTTCGCCTTCCGTGCCGCGGGCGAGCAGGGCGCCGCCCGCCGCCGCCTCGGGGTGGCCCGTGAACAGCTCGGCCAAGCTGTCGCGATACGACGGATGCGTATAGTTGACGAGCCGCAACCCGGCGGGCGCGAACGGCTGCAAGATCTTGATGAGCGTATGGGTGGAGTTGCGCACGCCCATGATTCGCCGCAATGCGAGCAGCCGCGCCAGCTTGGGCGCGAGCACCTCCACCGGCGCGAACGCCAGGCGGCGTTCGCTCAACCCCTGTTCGATGTCCGCATGCGAGGCCGCTGCCTTGATCCCCAAGCACGCGAAGATTTCGGCGCTCGTGACGCGGCCCGGGTCCTCGGTCACGCCATGCACGAGCGTCGGCACCCCTTCGCGCGCCAGCAATAGCGCCAGCAGCGGCACCAAGTTCGGTTGTTTGCGCGCACCGTTGTAGCTCGGGATCGATACGGCGCCGCTCGTTCGGATGGGTTCGATCGATGCCTGCGCGGCGCCGAGCATGGCGGCGAGTTCGTCCGCCGTTTCCCCCTTCAAGCGGTAGGCCAGCAAAACAGCGCCCAATTCGAGGTCGGACACGCGGCCCTCGAGCATGGCGCTGTATAGCGAGCGGGTGTCTTCGGCGGACAGCGCGCGGGCGCCATGCGGGCCGCGCCCGATTTCCTTGATGAAGCGGGCGCAGAGGAACGGCTCGACGACGGGGACGGATTCGGTCATAAAACGCGGGCGAGCAGGGCTGGCCCGTGAAAGAGTTGCAAGAATCCAACGAGTACCGCATTCGCTTCGTTCTGGCAAGCCGCCGGGCAGCGATCGAGGCGGACGCGCTACACTCGATGCTTTCGCCCGCGTGGCTCGCACATCGACGGATGATCGCGCAGCCGGCGCGCGGCCGTCATAAAAACGAAGGAGAAACGCGATGGTGGAATACGTCTTTGCTCCCGCGCCGATCGTCGCGGTGCCGATTGCCGACAGCATCGACACCGCGAGTGCGCACGCAAGCTTTCCGGTGCGCCGTATCTACTGTGTGGGGCGCAACTACGCGGCTCACGCGCGCGAGATGGGCCACGATCCGGATCGCGAGCCGCCGTTCTTTTTCGGCAAGCCGGCCGATGCGATCGTGTACGTCGCACCGGGGGCCATGGGCGAGTTTCCCTATCCGTCGAGTACGAACGATGTGCATCACGAGATGGAACTCGTCGTCGCCATCGGCAAGGGGGGAAGGGACATTCCGGTGGAGCGCGCGCTCGATCATGTCTACGGCTATGCGCTAGGGCTCGATATGACTCGGCGCGACCGCCAAGCCGAAGCCAAGAAAATGGGCCGCCCGTGGGATGTCGCCAAGGGCTTCGATCACTCCGCGCCGCTCGGCCCGATCCACCCTGTCTCGCGCGTGGGACAGATCGACCACGGCGCAATCCGGCTCGCGGTCAACGGCGCGGAGCGGCAATGCTCGGATGTATCGCAATTGATTTGGTCGACGGCCGAGACGATCGCGCATTTGTCGCAGCTGTTCGAGCTGCGGCCCGGCGATTTGATTTTCACGGGCACGCCGGAAGGCGTAGGGGCGATCGAGCGCGGGGATCTCATGACCGGGTCGATCGACGGGTTGGGCGAACTAAATGTGCGCGTGGTGTAAGCGTGCGGCGCATTGGCTGTTCAACTAGCCCGTTGCGTGGCCGATGCGGCGCCCCTGCGCTAACCGAGGTTGCGCCCGAAGGAGACATCCCATGAAGCTTTACAGTTATTTCCGCAGTTCGGCGTCCTATCGCGTACGCATCGCACTGAATCTAAAGGGACTGCCTTACGAGTATGCCGCCGTGCATTTGCTGCGCGACGGCGGCGAACAGCTTACGCCCGAGTATCGGAAAATCGGCCCCGACGGCATCGTGCCCTCCCTCGTCGATGGCGACATCGTGTTGCAGCAGTCGCTTGCCATCATCGAATACTTGGAAGAGACGCATCCGAATCCGCCGCTCTTGCCGAGCCTACCTGCCGATCGCGCCTACGTCCGCGCGATCGCGTTGCAAATCGCCTGCGAAATTCACCCGCTCGATAACCTGCGTGTGCTCAAGTATCTGAAGCACGAGCTCGGCGTGACCGATGCCGCCAAAGACGCTTGGTACAAGCATTGGATCGACAACGGCTTTCGCGTGCTCGAAGCGCGGCTTGCGTCGGATGCGCGCACGGGCAAGTTCGTGTTCGGCGATACGCCGACGATCGCCGATCTCGCACTCGTGCCGCAGGTGTTCAACGCGCTGCGTTTCAACGTGGATATGCAGCCGTATCCGACGATTCAACGCCTCTACGACGAAGCGATGCGGCATGACGCGTTCGTGCGCGCAGCGCCTGGGCAGCAGCCCGATGCCGAGTGAGCGGAAGCTCGGTGAAGAGGGGGAAGAATGCGGGGCAGCCGCGCGCGGTTCGCTTCTGAACGCGCGCGGCTGAATCGATCTAGCCGCTTAACCGAGCAGGGCGTCGGCGAATTCTTCCGCGCTGAACGGCTGCAAATCTTCGACCTTTTCGCCGACGCCGATGAAGTAAACCGGCACCGGGCGTTGGCGCGCGATGGCCGCCAAGATGCCGCCTTTGGCCGTACCGTCCAGCTTGGTCACGATGAGGCCCGTCAGCGACAGCGCATCGTCGAACGCCTTCACCTGAGCCAACGCGTTTTGGCCCGTGTTCGCGTCGATGACGAGCAGCACTTCGTGCGGCGCGCCTTCGAAGGCCTTGCCGACGACGCGCTTGACCTTGCGCAGCTCTTCCATCAAATGCAACTGCGTGGGCAAACGGCCGGCCGTATCGGCCATCACGACATCGATCTTGCGCGCACGCGCCGCGCTGACGGCGTCGAAGATGACGGCGGCCGGATCGCCGCTTTCCTGCGCAACGACGGTCACCTTGTTGCGCTCACCCCAAATCGCGAGCTGCTCGCGCGCCGCCGCACGGAACGTATCGCCCGCGGCCAGCAGCACGGATTGCTCATAGCGCTGCAGATGCTTGGCGAGCTTGCCGATGCTCGTGGTTTTGCCGGCGCCGTTCACGCCCGCGATCATCATGACGAGCGGCTGCGCGCGGCCGAGCACGAGCGAGCGTTCGAGCGGCTTGAGCAGATCGACGAGCAGCGTGCGCAGCGCGGTTTTGACTTGCGACGGATCGGCAAGCCGCTCCACCCGTACCTTCTCGCGCAGCGCGCCCAGCAGGAATTCTGTCGCCTCGACGCCGGCATCGGACATTAACAGCGCCGTTTCGAGCTCCTCGTACAGATCGTCGTCGATCTTCGTCCGCACGAAGATGCCCGTGAGGCCGGCGCTCGTCTTCGATAGTCCCGAGCGTAGCCGCTTGAGCCACGACTGCTTTTGTTCAGGCTCCGGCGCGGGTGGCGGGACGATCTCCTCGGTGTCGAATTCGGGCTCGCTCGCGGCTTCGGATTCCGGCTCGGTGGCGAGCGCCGTGGCCGCGCCCTGCGTGGCGCCGAAGATCGGTGGCGGCGTGACGTGTGCGGCGGCCGGCGCGGCTGCGGCAACGGCTGGCGCGGCGACGGGTGCGCTCGGCGAGGGGGGCGTCGATGCCGGCGCCGGTGCGCTCGCCGGCGTTGCCGAGACGCTCGATGCGGGCGTGGGAGCCGGAGCCGGCGCCGATGGCGCAGGTGGAACAGCCGGCGCGCTCGGTCGAGCGACGGGAGCGGTTTCGCTCACCGTCGGCGTCGGCGTTTGCGCCGCTTCGATGTCCTGCGGCGTATCGGCGGTTTTTCCGCCCTTGAATCGTTTGAAAAAGCTGAACATGGTGTGCCGTGATGGGTGCCGTGGCGTGCTGCCAGCGGCGGCAATCGATGGTGCGGTGGCGCGTGGCCGCGCATGCGCCGCGGTGGATCGGCAATGCGGCAATGCGCTCGGAAGGCGGTATTTTACCAGGCGCGCGGCCGATGCTCCTCGCGGCTAGCCTCCTGCCTGTGGTAACGTTGGCCCGCGCTTGTCCCAGCGTTCGCTGCGGGACGAGTGCGACCGTTCCCCATTGTTCGCCATCGAAATCGTCAGCATGTCCCGTTCCTCCGCTCCCCGCGCATCCGGCGCGACAGCCTCCCGCGGCAAGCCGCATACCGTCCGCATCATCGGTGGGGATTGGAAGCGCACGCCGTTGCAGGTGCTCGACATCGAGGGCCTGCGGCCCACGCCCGATCGCGTTCGCGAAACGCTCTTCAATTGGCTGGGGCAGCGGCTGGACGGCTGGCGCTGCCTCGATCTATTCGCCGGCACTGGCGCGCTCGGATTCGAGGCCGCCTCCCGCGGCGCCGCGCGCGTGCTGATGGTCGAGCGCAACGGTAAGGCCGCGAGGCAACTGCGCGAGATCCGCGAGCGCCTGTCGGCACAGGCCGTGGAAGTGGTCGAAGCAGATGGGCTCAAGCTTGCCGCGGGCTTGCCGCCGGGCTCGTTCGATCTCGTGTTCCTCGATCCGCCGTTCGGCGAATCGCTGCTGTCGCGCGCGCTCGAATCGAGCGCGACGCTCTTGGCCGAGGCCGGCTATTTGTATGTCGAATCGGGCGAGCCGCTCGAACTGGCGGATGCGCCGGCGCTCGCCGGCTGGCAGATCGTGAGGCAGGGCAAAGCAGGCGCCGTGTACTACCATTTGCTGCAGCGCGAAAATCATGAATAATGCGCCTTTCCGGCAGGAGAGACGCCCGCCGCGTCGCGGCAGAGGCCGTCAGAGCGAACGCGCCCGCGTCCCAAACAGGATGATCAGAGGAGATGGTCGATGGTAATCGCCGTGTACCCCGGTACGTTCGATCCGCTCACGCGCGGTCATGAAGATCTCGTTCGGCGCGCGGCGAGCATTTTCGATACGCTCGTCGTCGGCGTGGCCGATAGTCGCAACAAGAAGCCGTTCTTCACGCTGCAAGAGCGGCTCGATATCGCCCAGGAAGTGTTGGGGCATTATCCGAACGTCCAGGTGATGAGCTTTAAGGGGCTGCTCAAGGATTTCGTGCGGGCCAACAACGCGCGCGTCATCGTGCGTGGGTTGCGAGCGGTGTCCGATTTCGAGTATGAGTTTCAAATGGCGGGGATGAACCGCTATTTGTTGCCCGATGTCGAGACGATGTTCATGACGCCGTCGGATCAATACCAATTCATCTCGGGCACCATCGTCCGTGAGATTGCCCAGTTGGGCGGCGACGTCAGCAAGTTCGTCTTCCCTTCCGTGGAGAAGTGGCTCACGGAAAAAGTCGCCGAGATGACGCAGGGCACGCAGACGCAACCCTGATATTTATTTCTCTTCGCCGCCCGTGCGCCGGACCCGCGAGCGGCGAAAAGCTATAATGGACGGGTTTTCGTTCAAGTGAAGTTGGTGCCGGTATGGCCCTCATGATTACCGACGAGTGCATCAATTGCGACGTATGCGAGCCCGAGTGCCCGAACGACGCAATTTCGATGGGGCCCGAGATCTACGTGATCGACGCCGGAAAATGCACGGAGTGCGTCGGCCACTTTGACGAACCGCAGTGCCGGCAGGTATGCCCGGTCGAGTGCATTCCCAACGATCCCCAGCACGTCGAAACGCCCGACGCTTTGCTCGCGAAGTATCACGTGCTGCAAGCGGCGAAGGCCGAGCAGAAAAGCTAAAAGCGTCCAAGGGCTCAAGGGCCAAAGAACTCCAAAGCCTGAAGGCCAGGGCGGCGGTGCGTCAGCCGGCGCTATGCAACTGCATCATCGCGCGCTCGGGCGCGCCCTTCACCACGTGCGGCATGACCGCGAGCGAGCGCTCGATGGCCGCATCGATCACCTCTTGTTCTTCCTTGCGCGGCGGCTTGAGCACGAAGTTGGCGACGTCGGGTTTCGCACCCGCTCGCGCGCTTTCGGGAATCAGATCGCGCGGATGGCCGATGCCGATCCGCAGCCGCCAGTATTGCTGCGACGATAGATGCGCCGAGATGTCTTTGAGCCCGTTGTGCCCACCGCTGCCGCCGCCTAGCTTGAGCTTGACCGCGCCGGGCGGCAGATCGAGCTCGTCATGCACGACGAGAATTTCGTCGGGCAGAATTTTGAAGAAGTGAGCGACGGCCACGACCGCTTGCCCCGACCGGTTCATGTACGTCTGCGGCTCGAGCAAATGCACCTCCTCGCCATTCACGCGGGCCTTGGCGTAAAAACCGTGGAAGCGCCGTTCGTCGCGCAGCGTGGCGCCCGCTTCGCGCGCGAGCTGATCGACGAGCCAAAAGCCGGCGTTGTGCCGCGTGGCCGTATATTCCGCGCCCGGATTACCGAGCCCGACGATGAGCTTGATCATGCAGTGTTGCCGGCGAGCCGGTTCCAAAACGAGAAGCGATAGCGGCTAAACATGCCGAAAAAAAACCCGCCGGGCAAGCCGCGGCGGGTCACGTCGTCCGTTTCAGCGAAACGGATCGAGAGGATAGGCGCGATGCGCGCGCTTACGCAGCAGGCGTTTCGCCTTCCGCAGCGGCTTCCGCCGACGTCGCGCCAGCCGGAATGGCTGCCGATGCGACCACGGGGTTTTCGCTTTCGATGTGCGCGACGAGCGAGACGCCCTTCGGCAACGTAATGTCCTTCGCGTGCAGCGATTGGCCGGCTTCGATCTTAGCCAGATCGAGCTCGACGAATTCGGGCAGATCGCCCGGCAAGCACTCGATTTCCACTTCCGTCACGACGTGCGAAATGATCGCGCCGCCGAGCTTCACGGCCGGGTTCGTTTCTTGGTTCATGAAGTGAACCGGCACCTTCGTGTGCAGCTTCTTGTTCGGATCGACGCGTTGGAAGTCGACGTGCAGAACGAGCTGACGGAACGGGTGATATTGCACGTCACGCAGCAGCACGCGCTGCGACTGGCCGGCCACTTCGAGATCGAGGATCGACGAGTGGAAAGCTTCCTTCTTCAGCGCATGCCACAGCGCGTTGTGATCGAGTTCGATCAGTTGGGGTTCTGCGGTTGCGCCATACACGATCCCCGGCGTCTTGCCGGAGTTGCGCAGGCGGCGGCTCGCACCCGTACCTTGCAGGTTACGCTCGAAAGCGACGACTTTCATGTTCAATCTCCAATGACTGCCCGCGACCAGGCAGTGAAACGGGGCCTTTCCCCTGCCGCGTCCGAACGGTGCGACGGGCCGGGCCCCAGACAAAAACGGCGCGTTTCGATGACCGAACCGCGCCTGGTTGCCGAAACCGCCGCATTAAGCGGTGATTTCGACGGATTCGATGCTGCTTATGCTGACTGCCTTCCGACGATTTCGGGATGCTGCCTTGGCTTCAACTTTCGGCGAACAGCGACATCACCGAATCGCCGCGACGAATACGCGAGAACGTCTCGGCCAACAAGCCCGCGCACGAAAGCGAACGGATCTTGGCGCAGCCGCGCGCTTCATCGGAGAGCGGGATCGTATCGGTCACGACGAGCTCGTCGAGCGACGAATTGGTGATGCGCTCGCTCGCGCCGCCCGACAGCACGGGGTGCGTCGCGTAAGCGACCACTTGCTTCGCGCCGCGCTCCTTGAGCACTTGCGCCGCCTTGCACAGCGTGCCGGCCGTATCGACCATGTCGTCCATGATCACGCAGGTGCGGCCTTCGACTTCACCGATGATGTTCATCACTTCGGCGACGTTCGCCTTGGGACGACGCTTATCGATGATCGCCAGATCGCAATTGAGCTGCTTGGCGAGCGCACGGGCGCGCACCACGCCGCCGACATCGGGTGAGACGACGAGCAGATTCTCGTAGTTCTGCTTGCGCAGATCGCCGAGCAGCACGGGCGTCGCGTAGATGTTATCGACGGGGATATCGAAGAAGCCTTGAATCTGATCGGCGTGCAGATCCATCGTGATCATCCGCTCGACGCCGGCGATTTCCAGCATATTCGCGATGACCTTCGCCGAGATCGCGACGCGCGCCGAACGCGGGCGCCGATCTTGACGGGCATAGCCGAAATAAGGGATAGCCGCCGTGATCCGGCCAGCCGACGCGCGCTTGAGCGCATCGACCATGATCATCAGCTCCATCAGGTTGTCGTTCGTCGGGGCACACGTGGATTGCAGGACGAAGACGTCCTTGCCGCGCACGTTTTCCTGGATCTCGACTTGGATTTCGCCGTCGGAGAAACGGCTCACCATTGCTTTGCCGAGGGGGATGCCGAGAATTTTGACGACTTCCTGTGCAAGCGCAGGATTTGCGTTGCCAGTAAAAACCATCAGGCCGTCATGGCTGCTCATCATGCACCTGCTGCTGGAGGCGGGAACTGCGGGAATATTTGGCAGGGGAGGAAGGACTCGAACCCTCGCATGCCGGAATCAAAATCCGGTGCCTTGACCAACTTGGCGACTCCCCTACACTGACTCTGAGCTTTGCCGGGCCTGTGGGACAACCCCGACAACGCAAAACCTATGACGCGAAAGCGAAGAGTGGATGCGTATCCAGACTCGATGCCACGGCGCTGATCCAATCTGCTGGCAGCTTGGCTTGCGCCGCTTTCGCTTCGTCGATGCTCCGGAACGCGGCGAACACACTCGAGCCCGATCCGGTCATTCGCGCTGGCGCAATGGATTCAAACCATTCAAGCACCTGCGCAACTTCCGCGTATTTTCCCACGACAACAGGCTGCATGTCATTCCGGCCGAAGCTTTCAGGCCATCTTGCGCTGCAGCTTTGCTGTGCAAGAAAGTCCGTAATTGTGACGGCTTCCGAATCCCTTGTCAACGACTTGTCGGAAAAAATCGCTGCCGTGGGCACATGCACCCTTGGCGTGACGACCAGGAAGCAACGCGGCGGCAATTGTACCGCTTGCAGCGCCTCGCCGACACCCTCGGCGAACGCGTTCTTGCCGAAGATGAAGAACGGCACATCCGCGCCTAGCTCGAGCCCCAATCCTTGCAGCACGTCGCGAGCCAGCCCGAGCTTCCACAGGCGATTCAGCGCGAGCAGCGTCGTGGCGGCGTCCGAACTTCCGCCGCCCAACCCGGCGCCCATCGGCAAGCGCTTCTCGATCTCGATATCGACGCCGAGCGTTGTGCCCGTATGCCGCTTGAGCAACTCGGCCGCGCGCACGACGAGATCGCTTTGCTCAGGCACGCCGGGGACGTCCGTCTTGCGACGCACGAGGCCGTCGTCGCGCAGCGTGAAATGCAGGACGTCGCTCCAGTCGATCAACTGGAACGCCGTTTGGAGCAGGTGATAGCCGTCGGGCCGCCGGCCCGTGATGTGCAAGAACAGATTGAGCTTGGCGGGAGCTGCGCAATCGCGCAGCGAATCGGGCGTTTCAATCATGGAAAAAAACGGTACGAGACGAAAAGCGCGCTTAGCGATCGAGCACGAGCTTGATGTCGAGCGGCGGATCCTGGCGCGTGAGATCGAGCCGCTTGACGCCTGTCGCGGGCGCATCGGCATAAGCGAGGTATTGGATGGTCCAGCCTTCCTGGTCGATCTCCTTCATGCGCGACGTTTGATCGGGATCGACGATCGTCTTCGCATGGGAAGTCGGCGCCGGGGAGGACGCCAACCAGTAGCGCAGCCCTTCGACGGGCAGCGCGAAGCCGAGCGTGTGCTGCATGAGCGAGGTCACGTTATCGGCCGTCACGGGCTGACGATTCGGCAGTTCGAGCGTAGCCGAGGCGGGCGAAGACGTGACGATCGCCAGCGTCTGCCCCAGCGGGTTCAACAGTTGCAGCGTGACGGTATCGCCTTGCTGCTGCCAGTCGAAATTGCCGTAGGCATTGCGTGTCTGGCCGTTCTGATCGACATAGCGAACGGCGAAGCGGCCATGGTAGGCATTGCTCGTTTGCGTCGACAGCTCGGGCGTGGCGTTCGAGGTGGACGGGCCGTGAGGCGTCGAGGCGCAACCGGCCAGCGCGACGGCCAATGCGGCCGCCGCACCGAGCGCGGCGCGGCGGGCGAACCGAAGGACGTAGGACGAAGCGAGCATCAGAGATTGCCGGCGTTGACTTGAAAGCGTTCGAGCGTCTTCACGAGCGTGTCGTTGTCGGGCTCGAGCTTGTGCGCGTTGCGCCAGGCGTCGAGCGCCTGCTTTTGATCGCCGCTCTTCCACAGCACCTCGCCCAGATGCGCGCCGATCTCAGCGTTCGGCTGGATATCGTAGGCGCGTTTGAGCAGCTTGGCCGCATCGGCCGTATCGCCCTTGCGATACTTGACCCAGGCGAGGCTGTCCATGATGAATGCGTCGTTCGGCGCCAGCGCCGAAGCCTTCTCGATCAGCTTATCCGCCTCATCCAAACGTTGATTGCGATCGGCCAGCGAGTAGCCGAGCGCGTTGTACGCCTGCGGATTGTCGGGCTGTTCGTGCATGACCTTGCGCAACACGTTTTCCATGAGCTCGTAGTGGCCGTTCTTCTCGGCCGCCATGGCGTAGTCGTATTGGATTTCGGGATCGTTCGGGAACGCCTCGTTGGCTTCCTTCAAGCGCGCTTCGGCCTCGCGATACCGCTTTGCGTCGAACAGGATCGCCGAATCGGTACGGGCGATCAGCGCCTGATCTTGAGGCGCCGACGGCTGCAGATCGCGAAGAATCTTACGGGCATCGTCGATCTTGCCGGCTTTCGCGAGCAGCTGCGCATGCGTCACGCGCGCCGTCATGTATTGCGGGCTCGATTCGGGCACTTTGTCGAGCCATTTCGCGGCGTCGTCCTCGTGCTTTTGCTCCAACGCGAGCTGCGCCAAATAGAGATAGGCCTGGCCGGGATCGGCCCCCGGCGTCTTCTCGGTTAAATCGGCGTATTGCGTCAGGTACTTTTGCGCTGCGTCGTACTGCTTCTGCTGGACCTTGATGAGGCCGAGCGCCAGTAGCGGCATCGGATCGTGCGCATCCATCGAGCGCAGCGCCTCGAACTGCTTTTGCGCGTCGTCGAGCCGGTCGCTCGACAGATACAGCTGCGCCAAGGCGAGCCGTGCATCGCGCGACTTCGGATTCTGCTTGACGTAAGCTTCGAACGACGCAATCCCTTCCTTGCGCTCCTCGGGGCCCATTTGGCCGAGCGAAAGGGCGGCCGGCAAAAAGTCGGGTTTGAGCTTGAGCGCATGCTCGAACGAGGCGCGGGCGCCAGGCCGATCGTCGGCGAGCAGTTGCTGACGGCCGATCGCCAACTGGGCCTCGGGGCGGTTCAGGTCGTCTTTAAGCAAATCCTGCAGAACTTGCAGCCCGCCTACGCGGTTCGGGCCGCGCGAGAGCAGCGTTTGCAGGGCCAGCAAGGCGTTGCCGCGGTTATCGGCCGGCACGCGCGCAAGCTCGTGGGCGAGCAGCGGCTTGGCGTCGTCGGGCTTGCCTGACAGCACGAGCAGCGAGGCGTCCAACTGCACCGCGCGCTCCGAATCGGGCGCGTACTCGTGCCACAGCTGCGCCGCGGCCAACGCGTCCGACGGGCTTTGCGCGGCGAGCGCGATTTCCGCTGCCCGCTGGGCCATCCGCGGATCATGCGTATCGCGCGCCAGCGCGAGGTAGGTTTGGTATGCGGGCGCCGGTTGATCGCGTTGCAGGGCGATTTCGGCCGCCAGCACCTGGAAGACGATTTGGCTCGACAGCGGTACGTCGGGCAGATCCTTCTTCTCTTCGGGAAGCGCAGGGCCGAAGAGATCGGAAGCGCTCGCGGCGCTATCGTCCGAGGCGCCGGGCGCGGGATCCTGCGCGTGTGCGGGGATCGCGGCCAGCATGGAGGCGCACAGAAGCGCGCCGACCACGCGGCTCGCGGGCGCGTCGCGCCAAGCGGAACGGGCGCCGACCGGGCGCTTGAAGAGCTGCTTGATGGACAAAATCATGGAGATCCGTTCGAGGTTTCGGTCGATTGTAACGCGCTCGCTACAATACACGCAGATTGGACCGTGCAAGTGACAGACCTATCCTCCCTATTTAGCCATGCCCGAGCTGCCGGAAGTTGAAGTGACCAAACGCGGCATCGCGCCGTACGTGACGGGCCGCCTCGTTGAGCGCGTCGATGTGCGCACGCTCGCGCTGCGTTGGCCGGTGCCGCCCGATCTCGCTCGCACGCTGACGCGTCAAGCGGTACGCAACGTCGAACGGCGTGGCAAGTACCTGCTGTTCGAGACCGACGCCGGCTGGTTCATCGTTCATTTGGGCATGACGGGCACGCTGCGCGTGCTGCGGCCCGAACAAGCGGGCGCGCCGGCCAAGCACGATCACATCGACTGGATTTTCGACGAATTCGTTCTGCGTTATCGCGATCCGCGTCGTTTCGGCGCGGTCCTTTGGCATGCCCGGGCCGACGGGGACGTTTATGCGCACCCGCTGCTGGCGAACCTCGGCGTCGAGCCGTTTACCGACGATTTCACCGGCGAGCTCATTTTCCGCCGCACGCGGGGGCGCACCGCATCGATCAAGCAGGTGTTGCTGGCGGGGGAGATCGTCGTCGGCGTCGGCAATATTTATGCGTCCGAGAGCCTGTTTCGCGCCGGCATCCGGCCGACCACCGCCGCGGGGCGTGTGTCGCTCGCGCGTTGCGAGCGCCTGGCCGAGGCGGTGCGGGCCACGTTGGCGGCCGCGATCGAGCGCGGCGGCAGCACGCTGCGAGATTTCGTGGGCAGCAACGGGGAGAGCGGGTACTTCCAGCTCGATTGCTTCGTCTATGATCGCGCCGGGGAGCCGTGCCGCGTCTGCGACGCGCCGATCCGCCAAATCGTCCAGGGGCAACGCTCCACCTACTACTGCGCCCACTGCCAGCGCTGATCGCCCATCGCTCATGTCCGCTTCTCCAGCTTCGCCGATTGCTATCGAGCAACCCGATTCCTCTATGCCCTTGCGCGCCGATTTCGCGCCGCGCCTGATCGCTTGGCAGCGCCGCCACGGGCGTCACGATCTGCCTTGGCAAAACACGCGCGATCCTTATCGCATCTGGTTGTCCGAGATCATGCTGCAGCAAACGCAGGTCTCGACCGTCATCCCGTATTACACCAAGTTCCTGGCGCGCTTTCCCGACGTCGCGGCGCTGGCCAACGCGCCGATCGACGACGTGATGGCGTTATGGGCCGGGCTTGGCTACTACTCGCGCGCGCGCAATCTGCATCGATGTGCGCAGGCCGTGCTCGAGCGCCACGGCGGGGCTTTCCCGACTTCCCCCGAAGCACTGGCCGAGCTGCCGGGTATCGGCCGTTCGACCGCGGCGGCGATTGCTTCGTTCGCATTCGGCGCGCGGGCGACGATTTTGGACGGCAACGTCAAGCGCGTGCTCGCGCGCGTGTTCGGAATAGAAGGATTTCCGGGCGAAAAACGCGTCGAGAATGCGATGTGGACGCTCGCCGAAAGCTTGATGCCGGCGCCGCAAGCGTCGGACCACGATGTCAGCGCCTACACGCAGGGGCTCATGGATCTGGGCGCGACGCTGTGCGTGCGGGGCAAGCCCGACTGCGCACGCTGTCCGTTCGCGGGCGATTGTGTGGCGCACGCCACGGGGCGGCAACGCGAGCTGCCGGGGGCGCGCCCGAAGAAGACGGTGCCGACGCGTCGGACGTGGATGCTCGTGCTACGGGATGGTGATTCCGTACTGCTAGAGCGGCGGCCGCCTTCAGGCATCTGGGGTGGGCTATGGAGTTTGCCCGAAGCCGCCGACGAAACGTCGCTCGCCGAGCGGGCGCGCGGGTTCGGGGCGGAGGCACGCTTGGAGCGCTTGGCGCCGCTCACGCACACGTTCACGCATTTCAAGCTCGACATCGAACCGCGCTGCGCGGCGCTGGCCCGAGCCTCGGGCGCGACGCTCGTCGAGGCGCGCGACGATGATGCGGCTTGGGTGCCGCTTGCGCAGTTAGACGACTACGGCGTGCCAGCGCCCGTGCGCAAGTTGCTCGATGCGCTGAGCGGGTCGCTCGTGTGACGGCGTGTTTCTGATCCCTCGCTAGTTCGGTCAGCCAGGGGCATGGGCGCCGCCCTCGCCCCGGCGTATCGGATCAGTCTCAAAGCGCTCAGCGACGGCTGCGGCGGCCCAGCGCGGAAGATCGCGAACCGCGCGCTTCAGTCTGCCTGCTTCGATCGATACCAGCACCCGCGGCCGCGCTCGCGTGTTGTCGACCAAGAATGCGCGATCGGACAGATGCAAGGCTTCGGGAAGATTGGCCAAACTGCGTGAGTACCGACGCTTCACATCGACTGATGGAACGTTATGTCCCCCATCGAGGACGCGTTGCACGATGCGCCCGATCGACAGGTCGGCCGTATCCAATGCGATGAATACGAGGTTGACCTTGTAGCCTTGCTTGGCCGCCTGGCGCATTAGGTCGATCTCGTGCCGACCGGACAAGGTCGTTTCAAAGGCGAAGCTGTGGTCTGCGTCGAGCAAAGCCTGTTGGCGACGGATCGCCAGCCGCCCCGCACTGACCGAACGAACGCTTTCGCGCTCGGCGATATCGTCTGGGTTGACGACGGGCAACTTGCCCGCCAGGAACCTGCGAGTGAATGTCGTCTTGCCCGAGCCATTAGGGCCGGCGACAACCCAGATTTGCGCCCTCACAGGAAGCGATCCACGACCAGCATGTCGTGCTCATCAAGCCGCATCAACTCGCGACGACCATCCGGGTACAACCGAATCACGCGCCCCGGAAATTCGTCGTCGCCGATATAGATCGGCCGCCCGGCAGTTAAATGACGGCGGGCGGCTTCGTCCCCAACACCTTCGATCTCTCGCTCGAACGCTTCGAAAAATCGACCTTCTTCGATCGGCCCCGCCGTCTCCAAAATCCGTACGTCCAACATTGCAATCTCCTGGTGGCGCAGTTCAGCCACCCGCCGTGATCTTACCGCATCCGGCTTAGCGGCGAGGCCGACCGAGAGTGTGGCGCGAGATTACAGAGCGAGGCGGCAGCGGCGGCCGTGCGGGTGTGGCCATCGTTGGTTGCCGATTTTGAGATTTGAGTTTGACCTTCGGTTCGCTACAACAACTGATGCTGCTGCATGTAGTGATGGACGGCGTCGATGCGCGTATTGGCGTCGGTCAACTCCATCAGCTTTTGGCGGGCGCGTAGCGGGATTTGCAGAATTTCGGCCAAACGATTCGAGACCCAGCTCGGATCGTCGAACCGGAACGGCTCGGCGAACGGCACGCCGGCGGGATCGCGTTCGCGCAGCGTCTCGATGATACGTTCGAGCACTTCGGCGCAGGCGCCGAACTTCGCGAGCGCCTCGCTGCCTTCGAGCGCGATATCCTCAGGCAGCGGCTCGGCCATGCCGACCAGCAAGCCGCTCGGCTCCTTCCGATGCGAAAGCAGCCGAAAGCGCCGCGTACCGCGTGCGCGCACCAGCAGCATGCCGTAATCGTCGACATCGCATTGCTCGATCGTCGCGAGCGTGCCGATCGTCTCGGGGATGCAAGGCACGTTTTCCTGCGCCACCTCATCGCCGCTTTTCAGCAGACAAACGCCGAACGGCGAGCCTTCGCGCAGACAGGCGCGCGCCATGTCGAGATAGCGCGCCTCGAAAATCTTCAACGGCAGCAGCCCATCCGGGAACAGCACGGTATGGAGCGGGAAGAGCGGCAGATCAGCGTAGACGGCAGGAGTAGGGAACATGGCGCACGCTTCGAATTGCCGCGTAGCCCGCGGCGGGTTAGGCCGTAGGTGGCATAACTTACGCCACCAACCGCGACGATTCGTCGATGGACACCGGCGCATCGCGATGCCGAACGATGACGGTCGCTTCGCGCGATAGGCGGGAAGCGAGCGTTTCGGCGATGAACACGGAGCGGTGTTGGCCGCCCGTGCAACCAATGGCGACGGTCAAGTAGCTGCGGTTGTCTTCGCGAAAACGGGGCAGCCACTTCATGACGAATGCGTGGATATCATCGATCATTTCGTGAACGATCGGCAACGCATCGAGATAATCGATCACCGGTTGATCGCGCCCGGTCAGCGGGCGCAGACGATGATCGTAGTACGGATTGGGCAGCGCGCGGACGTCGAACACGAAATCGGCGTCGAGCGGCAGCCCGCGCTTGAATCCGAACGATTCGAACATCAACATCAAACCCTCGCGCTGCTCCTCGATGAACCGCGTCACCCAGGCGCGCAGCACGTTCGCCCGCAGGTTGCTCGTATCGATCTGATGACCGAACTCGGCGAGCGGCGCCACGAGTTCGCGCTCGCGCTCGATCGCCTCTTCGAGCGAGGCCAACAGGCCGACATCGGCGTCGTGCGCGGGCGTGCCCGACAGCGGGTGGCGCCGGCGTGTTTCGGAGAAACGCTGGATCAGCGATTGCGTGCTCGCGTTCAGGAACAGCACGCGTACGTCGTGTTCGCTTGCCAAATCGCGGATGATGCCGGGCATTTCGTCGAGCGAGGCGCTCGAGCGTGCGTCGATCGCCACCGCCAGCCGCTCATGGCCTTCGTCCTCGCTCGCCAGATACTGCGTGAGGGCGGGCAGAAAGCGGGGCGGCAGATTGTCGACGCAGTAGTAGCCCGCGTCGGCGAGTGCGTTCAACGCAACCGATTTGCCGGAGCCGGAAATGCCGGTGATAAGAACGATGCGCATGGGGAGGGAACCAGTTCGTTTCATCATAGCACTTGCGCCGGCGCTCGGCCGTGCTGGCGGCGGGCGCCGGCATGCGTGGCTACATGAGCTTGCCGGGCAGCTGGCTATCGGGGTCCTGCATAGCGATGCGCTGCCGATCCATGAAATCGCGCAGTGTATCGATGCCGCGCAACTGCAAAATCGTGTTGCGCACGGCCGCTTCGACCAGCACCGCCAGGTTGCGGCCGGCCGCAACCTGGATTGTCACTTTGCTGATCGGCAGGCCGAGCACGTCGACGGTTTGGCTTTCGAGCGGCAGGCGCTGGAATTCGCCGTCCGGCCGGCGCACGAGCTGCACGATGAGCTTGAGCTTCATCTTGCGGCGTACGGCCGTCTCACCGAAGATCGTCTTGATGTCGAGCAGCCCCAGGCCCCGGACTTCGAGCAAGTTTTGCAGCAGCGGCGGGCAGCGCCCTTCGACGAAATCGGGGCCGAGGCGGACGAAATCGACGGCGTCGTCGGCGACGAGCCCGTGCCCGCGGCTAATCAGCTCGAGGCCGAGCTCGCTTTTGCCGAGGCCCGAATCGCCGGTCAGCAGCACGCCCATGCCGAGAATGTCGAGGAACACGCCATGCAGCGTCGCGCGCGGCGCGAGGATGCGCGACATGTAAAGCCGCAGTCGGTGGATGAGGGCGGCGGGCGACAGCGGCGTGGTGAACGGCGGCGGGGACGGGCGCGTGCAGCGCAAGACGAGCCGGGGCGGCGCGGCGCCGCCGCCCGCCACCACCAGAAACGGCGGCTCGAGTGCGATCAGCTCGGCCATGTGGCGTGAACGGTCGTCGTCGGTTTGGCGCTGGTAGTAGTTGACCTCGGCCTCGCCAAGCACCTGGATCCGGTTCGGGTGGATCAGGTTCAAGTGACCGACGAGATCGGCGCTCGAGGTGGCGTTGGCGACGGTTTCCGCCGAGAAGCCGCGTTCCCAGCCCTCATGCCCCGTCAGCCAGCTCAGCTTGAGCATGGCTGCGTTGTCGTCAAAAATGCTTTGGGCGTTGATGCTGGACGTATCCATGAATCCTGAGCTCCTGGTTGACCGCGACGCGCGGCGACGACCTGCGCCGGCCCGCCCGCCAAGGCCGATGAGCGGCGCGAAACCGCGCCGTGCCAGCACGCCGGAGCACGGGCTCGGGCGTTACGGCATGCTCAAGGTTGCCATTGGGTGAGCAGGCGATGCAACTCTTCGCGATTTTGTTCGGTATGCAGGCGTTCGCGCGTTTCGCGATCGGACAGCAACTGCGCAATTTCCGAGAGAATTTCCAGATGCTGCTGCGTGGCCTGTTCGGGCACGAGCAGAAAAATCAGCAGCGAGACGGGCTGCCCGTCCGGCGATTCGAACGGGATCGGCTGGTCCAGACGAACGAAGGCGGCGAGCGGTTGCTTCAGCCCCTTGATGCGCCCGTGAGGGATCGCGACGCCTTCGCCCAGCGCGGTGGAGCCGAGCCGTTCGCGTGCGAAGAGATTGTCGGTGACTGAGCTGCGGCCGATTCCGTTCTGGTTTTCGAAGATCAAGCCCGCTTGCTCGAACACGCGCTTCTTGCTGGTAACTGAAAGGCCGATAACGACGTTTTCAAGCGGAAGAAATTTGGCTAAACGATTCATGTTGGCAGGCTAACGCGTCGCCTGGGCGCTCCTCGCGGCAACTGGCTGATTGTCGATTTTCGGCCGT